>ENA-ORTI01001362-ORTI01001362.1-human-gut-metagenome-genome-assembly--contig:-NODE-1362-length-25387-cov-5.969406_pt1 | contig 25387 bp, 19 predicted proteins | sample MGYA00242071_ERZ509191 | MGnify/ENA primary metagenome ERZ509191 (study PRJEB26280, sample SAMEA2338832) | human gut metagenome | biome: human gut; feature: human-associated habitat; material: faeces...
CACTGCGCTGGCTTACTTACAGCTTCCGCCAGGAGCTGCCGCTTTTGGCAGAAGCCGCGCAAAGCTGGCTTAAAGAAACAGGCATCCGCCTTGAAATTAACCCTACGGACGGTTATGCCGACTTTCTGCGCCGCGGCGACTGGGATATTTACGCCAAAGCCTTTGTTACAGCGCCCACCGGTGACGCGCAGTATTATTTTACCACCCACGTGCTGAAGGAAAGCGCCTACAACAGCGGCAATTATTACAGCCCCGCTGCCGAAAGCATGGTTGAACAGCTTGCCAGCGAGTTCATCCCCGAAAGGCGAGCAGAGCTTGCGGCAGCCATCAGCCAGAAGCTGGTTGATGACAGTGCCTTTGCTTACATTGCCCATTTAAAAATGACGCTGGCCATGAAAAGCACAGTTCAGGGTTTTAGCGCCCATCCCTGCGATTATTACGAAATTACCAAAGATTTAAGCATAGATTAAAGGAGCATTATTATGAGTGAAATTTCCGCAGCAAGCATCATCCACCGCACAGACGAAAAAGAATATATAACAGGCTACTGGCAAAAACGCAGCACAGGCTTTGCCAATCTGCGCAAGGCAGAACTGCACAGCGAAAAACAGCTTTTATGGCAGCAGGAAATTACGCGCCACCTGCCGCAGAACCGCAGGTTAAAAATTTTGGACATTGGCTGCGGCGCAGGCTTTTTTGGCATTTTGCAGTGCGGCTGCACAGTAGTGGTCAAATGGTGGTCAAAATGGAGATAATCTAAAATGATTTCAGAAAGCTCATCACTAAGTCTATCATAGAAATCGATGATAGGCGTTGTTCAATTGAAATTACTCACTTCCTAGCTATCGAGCCAGCAAATCTTTGGTTTGCCGTCCACAAACGTGATGGGCAGCCAGACGTAATTGGCAGGGAAGTGTTGACGCTGTCCGGCAGGGGACTGTTCATCATACTCTGCATTTCTTCCGAGGCTGTCTTATAATGCTCCGGGTCAAAACTTTGCGCAGCGCTCCAGAGTATCAGCCAGCTTTGCGTCAACAGGGTAATCCGGTACCCAGAGGTCAGCTAATGCAATATACTAGTCTTGCTTGCGAGGAACTTTGAAAACCTGTGAGATTTGGCTGTTGAACGATGCACAGCTTGCATCATTTACATGTGGTCACAGATACAGAAAAACGGCGCATCCGGCGCATCGGAAACGGCGCTGTCGCTTTCGTATGGTCAGCACCCATATAGACATGAACCGCCGTTGTGCCGTCAAGGGCAATGTCAAAATCATCGACTTTATGCCCAAAGGGACGGTAACGCTGCGCTTCTGCCATGACACACATACTGGGCAGAAACCGATCAAACGCGCCACGGCTTTCCCCAAAAGAGAAAATCTCACGCAGGGTGCCATTTAGAGAAAGTTCGACTTCACGCATGGATCAGCTCTCTTTTTTGATTTTATTGAGTGCCGCATTCAACTGTTGCACATCTGCGGGAGTGATGGACTTTGCGACCTGCTTCAGAATGGAGCGCAAAGATGTGCGTGCCATCTGACGTTCCATCTCCGGCGGCATTTTTACATTTTTTGCAACATCCCCATAGGCGTTGGATGCCTTAACCATAAGGGAAGAAAGAAGTTTGTTGGCAGCAGGAGATTTCTGCAGAGTCTCCATTGAGTCCATAATGGAGTAATAGCCCTCTTTCATAAGCTCTTCCGGCTTATCGAACCAGTTTTCGACTTGCCCCTCGGCGCGGTAGGTCGGGTCGGGCTTGTCTGCCTTCGTGATCGTCATGCAGTCGGTGCAGCTGCCCGCCACGGCCTTGATTTCGTGCGTGCCGGAGATGGGCACGATAAACTTAAAAATCTTGTCGCCGTCCTGCGCGGCAAACTCTTTGCCGTCCACAAACAGCGTGACGCGGGGCTGGTTGGAGTAGACCTTGATTTCGGTCTGGCTCTCGGTGCGGTGGACGTAGCGGCGTCCGCAGAGATGCACAAACGGGTCGCTGCTCAAATATGCCTTATAAATAAAGTATGCGTCCTTCTTCGTCTTGCGGTCGAAGGTCACAAGACCCTTCTGGTTTTGACCGGGCTTGCCGCCCTCACCGCGACCGTCCGCGCCGAAGTCGAAGCCGTTCCAGACGTGCATCGCCCAGATGTAGGGGCGCTCCGACCACATTTTGAGCATATGCTCGTGGTAGACGGCTTGGTAGCTTTCCGACCAGTCGCCGCGCTCCGGGCGGGCGCTCTGGTAGGCGGGGTTTGCGTCCGCGCCGAACTCCGACAGACCGATGACGCGGTCGGGGTGGTTTTTGTGGAACGTGTCAAAAAATTCATCGTTCTGCTGCAATTCACCCAAGTACCAGCCGTAGTAGAGATTATAACTGCAAATGTCGGGCAGCTGCACAAATGGGTCGTTGGGATCCAACATAAAAGCGTGCGCCATTGTGGTGGGGCGGGTGGCGTCCAGGCGATGGCAGAGGTCGTTCAAAAGGCGATGGTTCGCCGTCAGGTCTTCTGTCACGCCGGTAGTGACGGTAATCTCATTGGATAAGCCCCAGCAGATAATGGACGGATGGTTGTAGTTTTGCAGCACCAGTTCTTCCATTTGGCTCAGCGTGTTGGCAGTGGCTTCGGGCATATGCTCGGTGATGTAGGGAATCTCTGCCCACGCGACAAGACCGTATTTGTCGCAGAGGTCATAGAAGTATTGCGCGTGCTGGTAGTGGGCAAGGCGCACGGTGTTGGCGCCCATATCCCGCAAAATCTGCATATCCTCCTCATGTTCAGCGGCGGTCAGCGCATTGCCGAGTCCTGCGCGGTCCTGATGCCGCGCCGCGCCCACAAGGCGGACATTTCTGCCATTGAGCCAGAAGCCTGTATCCGGCTTGAAAGCGATTCTGCGACAGCCGAAGTGTACCGCCACCGCGTCACCACCGGGCAGAGAAGCGGCGATGCTGTACAGATACGGGTCCGCCACGCCGTCCCACAGGTGGACGTTTTCCATGTAGAACACGGTCACAGCCTTGCCGTCCTGCACGGCGGCGGTCTGTTCCCCGACACCCTCGATGGCAAACAGCACCTCGGTGCCGTCGGGGGTGTTCTCGCAGGCGGCTTCCACCGTGACGGCGGCACTGTGCAGGTCGTCAGACACCTCCGGCGTCACGCGCAGGGCGGGCGCGCCGTGGTTATCCAACGCAAAGTGACTGTGCGGTACAATAAGGATATGTACATCGCGGTACAGCCCGCCATAGAAGGTAAAGTCCGCTTTCTGCGGGTAGACCGTGCGGTTGGCACTGTTGTCCACGGTCACAGTCAGCGTGTTCTGCGCAGCCAGCGCGGGGGTCAGGTTGACGCGGAAGGTGGAATAGCCGCCCGCGTGGCGGGTCAGCTCCTGGTCGTTCAAGGTGACGACTGCCGTCATGGCAGCACCCTCAAATTCCAGCCAGACTTCCTCATTGTCGGCGTGTGCGGGGGCGGCGAATTCCTTGGTATAGGTGCAGGTCCCGCGGAAGTAATCGTTGCCGCCGTCGGTGCCATCGGCGGCGTTCCATGTGTGGGGCAGGGTCACAGCCACCGGTGCCGCGCCGGGTTTTGTGAACTGCCAATGGGAATTGAAATTCAATGTGCTGCGCATACAAAACTCCTTATTCAAAATCGCTCAATTTCCAGCTGTCGCGCCAGTAAATCTTCGGCTTGCCTTCCTCAAATGTGATGGGCAGCCAGACGTAATTGGCGCGGGAAGTATTGGCGCTGGTCAGCATCGGGCTTTGCATCATGGTTTGCATTTCTTCGGATGTTGCCTTGTAGTGTTCGGGGTCAAAGCGTTGCGCGGTGCAGCGCTCCAGCAGATCAGCCAGTTTAGCATCCACGGGGTAGTCCGGCACCCAGCGGTCAGCCAGCGCAATGTAGAGGTCGCGCTTACCGGGAACTTTGAACACCTGCGAGATTTGGCTGTTGAAGGACGCATGGCTCGCGTCATCTGCGTGCGGGTCACCGATGCTCACAAACGGTCTGTCGGGTGCGTCGGACACGGCGCTGTCGCTCTTGTTCGGCACATACCCGGTCATGCCGGAGGTCAGCATATACCACTTGCCGCCATGCTCAAACACAGCCGGCGCTTCGCGGCTGAACGGCGCGTGCAGACCCTCGTACTGCCAGCAGATTTTTTCTTCCGCCTCCAAGAAGTCCGGCGTCAGGCGCATCGTCAGCTGACCGTTGTGGTTTGCGTCCATATAGAGATATGCCGTATCGCCGCAAACGGCAATGTCAAAGTCACCGACCTCGCAGCCAAACGGGCGGTAGTGGGCTTTGACAATTTCATAGGGACCTAAGAATTTGTCGGCCTGCAAGACCGTAAAGCAGGCATCGGCACCGCAGTGCTTGATCCAACAGACATACTTGCCCGTGTACGCGCATTTGACAATGTGCGGGCGGTCAGCGCGGGACGTGGGATACAGCGGCGCGTCCTTGTCGGTCAGGTCGGGCTGGATGAACAAGCCCAAATCTTCCCAGTTACACAAGTCGGTGGATCGGTAGGCACGCATTCCCCATGTCCAGACCGGGCATTTGCCGTCGGTGTGATCCTTGTTTTCGCCGTACCAGTAGTAGACGCCGTCGTCGTAATACAGCGCGCCGCCGTGGGCTTGGATGCGGCGGCCGTTGGTGTCGCGCCAGACCTTGCCGGGGTAGATGGCGTCGCGGGGCGGTTCCGGCACGATCTCAGCCCCGTCGGGGGTCAGCGGCGTGTCGGACATTTCCGGCTCGGCACTGTACAGTTCGAGCGCACACAGGGCTGCGTCCAGCGCGTCGGCAGCTTCGTCGGGGATAGCTCCGCCCGAAAATTGCAGGATTTTACGAACGGAGAAGCCCAGCGCTGCGGGCTGGTTTTCTGCCATCGTGCGCATACCGGGCAGGAATTTGTCAAACACTGCGCGGCTTTCTTCATAGGTAAAAATCTCTTTCAATGAGCTATCAAGTGAAAGCGTAACCTTCTTCATGGCTCATCCCTCTTTCTTGATTTTATTCAATGCGGCGTTCAGCTGTTGGATCATCGCGGGCGGCGGTCTGTTCCCCGACACCTTCGATGGCAAACAGAACCTCGGTGCCGTCGGGGGTGTTCTCGCAGGCGGCTTCCACCGTGACGGCGGCACTGTGCAGGTCGTCAGACACCTCCGGCGTCACGCGCAGGGCGGGTGCACCGTGGTCACCCAGCGCAAAGTGACTGTGCGGTGTTGCCTTAACAATTAAATGTATAGTGACCGCTGCCGACCGTATGCTGTGTGCCATCCGGCAGAATGATTCTGGCGGTGGTATTACAGGGAATGTCGGCGGTTAAGATAAATTGTCCGCCTTCACGTTTCCAAGACGCATATACGGTTCCATTCTCCGTTTCAAAGCTGCGCTTGGCCCACGTCAAGCTTTTGTCCGGTTGAGGATGAATCATAAGCCGCCGATAGCCTGTATCCTCTTGGTCTATGCCGCCGATGGTGCGGAAAATCCAATCGTCTACCGTGCCGTAGGTATAATGATTGAAGCTCTCTTTTTTAGGCGTTCCATCGGGCTGATACATCTCCCAGCTTTCCCAAATTGTAGTGGCACCGCGCTTTACCTGCGCCAGCCACGACGGAGACTCTGTCTGGTACAAAAGCGTATAGGCGAGTTCGCGCTGCCCGCCGATGCAGAGCGCATCCAGCAAATAGGGCGTGGGCAAAAATCCTGTGTCAAGGCGGTCGCCGTTTGCGTGAATGATTTCTGCCAGCTTTGTACCGAATTTGTCCACCCATGCATCCGGCACAAGCCCAAAGACTAACATCAGCACATAGGCACCCTGCCGTTCATACCTTAAAACACCGTCTGCCGTAATAAGTGCTGCCCGGATCGCGTGTTTCATCTTGTCGGCTTCTTCCTGATACCGAACAGCATCCTCTTCGCGCCCTAAAACGGCGGCAGCCTGTGCCATTTTGTGGACGACCAGCCAGCCGAAAATCGGCGTTGTATAGGCAGAAGTTATAGCCATTGTGGTGAATAACTGCTCTTGAGGTGCTCCGGCAAGGCTGGGCACCAGCCATTCACCAAACTGGAATCCGGTGTCCCACAGATGTTCTTCCACTTCATCGGGCAGGGTGCTGTTCGGTGCGTGAATACGGGCACGGCTGATAACATAGTCGCACCAGCCCTTCATGCTGTCATACTGCTTTTCAAGGATGCAGGTATTGCCGGTGACTTCGTACATGGCCATCGGCACCGTCACGGCAGCATCACCCCAACCGGCACTGCACACGGGACCGCCGCATCCGGTTTGCTCCCCCATCTGAATGCCGGCATAGTGATAGATAGACACATCCGGAACCGTAAAGGGAATCGAGCCGTTTTCGCGCTGGTCCACACGCAGGGATTGCAGCCACTGGGTCAGAAACGGCGTGACATCCTCATTCAGCAAGGCGGTTTTGGCATACAAAGAGATATCGCCGGTCCATCCCGCCTTTTCGCGTTGGGGACAGTCGGTGGGAATGGACATCATATTCGCACACTGGCTCCAGCGCGTGTTTTGGTATAAGCGGTTTAAATCTGCATTGGAACATTCAAAGGTTCCGGCATTTGTTTTTTCGGTAGAAAGAACGGCAGCCACAAATTGATCGGCAATCGGATTTTCCACCCCGCTGACACGCAGATAACGGAATCCGTGAAAAGTGAACCGCGCCTCAAATGTTTGCGGCGTACCATCGGAAATGAACACGTCTTTTTGCTCGGTTATGCCCATTGCACTGTCGATGTTGTTGAAATAGTTTCCCTTTGCGTCAACTGCTTCAAAATGTTCTAACGTCACTGCTGCACCTGTCGGCAAATCCACAGTCACACGGGCGCGACCTGCGACGACCTGTCCAAAATCCACGATCGTCTCGCCCTTGGGGCTGGTATAAACACACTGTGCGGGCAATTCTTTTACGCAGATCACCGGGTCGTCAAACTGCGGGTATAAAACGGAATCGCTCTGCTTTGTATCTTTGACAGCGGGCAGCCAGTCAGCAGCAGTAAAACCGGGCATATCCCAGCCGGGCAAGGCCAGACGCGCGTCATAGAGTTCTCCATCAAAAATATCCGAGGCACGCACAACGCTCTCGTGTGTCAGCACGCCTTCGTCGGAGCAAATACGGGTGTGTGTGCCATCGGCATTTTCAATTTCAAGTTGGAACAACACCGTATGGTCGGGCTGCAAGCCATCAATGGGCGGCTGCGTCTGCGGGCAGCAATACCAGCCGTCGCCGACTTCCATGCCCAGTACATTTTCGCCGATATGCAAAAGTGCCGTTAAATCGTAAGTCTGAAAGCACAACAAACCCTTGTAAGATGTGTGTTCCGGGGCAAACTCCCGCATGTCGGGGCGTTTTCCGTTTACGGTCAGGCGGTAAACTCCAAGGCAGGTGGCATATAGCCGCGCACGGCGAGGTGCAGCGCTAAGAGTAAACGCGCGACGAAACAGCGTGGCCGGCGGCTGTGTGCCGAACCCTTTTTTGCGCTGCACATAGGCGCGGGGTGTGCGCATCCAATCGGCTTTCCATTCCTTGGAAGACAGCGAGGTTTCAAAGCTGCTTTCGGCGGTGGTGTTTTCGCCATGATTATCCCATACAGTCACTGCCCAGCGGTAGAATGTTTGCGGTCGCAGAAGATCGGGACCGCAAACAAAAGCGTTGCATGCTGTTTCCACCCGCCCACTGTCGAAGCAAACCGTATCGTCTGCATAGATCCGTAAGCGATATGCGGCTTGCATTGTGTTCGGTTTTTCACTTTTCAGTTTCCAACCAAAATAGGGCTGCTCGGTAGAGTTGATGCCGAGAGGGTTCACACGATGATTCACGGAAAGGGCATAGAGATTCATAGGAAGCACCCATCTTTCTGTATTGTATACCCTACAGTATAAAGTGCTGCTTCCGCGCAGAAAACAAAATAAATGGCGTTTATGTATACTAATTCGACTTTCTTTGGTAAAAAACCAAACAAAATACGCAAACGCCATTTTTTTGGCAATACTGCATAATTCTAAGGCAATACCGCATAATTCTAAGTGCCGATACGGCGAGCGAGGTGCGACAGCTGCTAAGCCAAAAGCGCAGATAATACTTTGTGTATTATCGAGCATTTTGGCAACGCAGATGCCGTGCCGCAGCCGCCGGAGCGGTGCTTAAGCCGTCAGGCGAGAATTGTGCGGTGTTGCCCTAAGTGCCGAAGCGCTGCTTAAGCCGTAAGGCGGGAATTGTGCGATGCTGCCTTTATTCTCTGTTTGCTTTTACATCGAGGCGGAAAGGATGTGTGTCAATTTTTCCCTTTCTCAGCAGTTCCTCATTCCCGGCTAACGCGGCGAACAGATATTTGGACAGGGTGGATTTCAGATTCAGCTTGTCGCCTTCCCGGGTACAAAACAGTACCTCCCCACGGCATTGCTGTACCGCCTCCAGAAAAGCGGCAAAATCTGTATGGCTGGTCAAGGTCATGGTTTGTTTCCTCCGTTATTGCGGTACTCCGTGGGGCTGCATCCTATTACCTTGCGGAATACGGCGGTAAAATAGCTGCGGGAACTATAATGCAGTTCCTCACTGATTTGTTGCAGCGTTTTGTCTGTTCCTGTTAATTGAACACAGGCGTATTGTATTTTGGCGTGATTGATGTAATCTGTCATCCGCTGTCCTGTCTCGCGGTAAAATTTCTTTGTCAGATAGTAGGAAGTGTAACCCACCGCAGCGGCTATGTCATCCAGCAAAATGTTATCGGTCAGATGGCTATGCACATAGGCACAAATCTCCTGAACAGCATCGGATAGAGCCGGATTCATGCGGCAGTCGTGGACGCGGTGAACGAAGTCCGATACCATTGCGCTGTTGACTTCAATCAGCCCTACATCGGTACATTGTTCAATAGCACGGATGTACTGCACCTCCAGCTGTTTCGCAATGCGGGGGGAAAGCCCGCCCTCCATGGCAGCACGGGCACAAAGCGCCGTGAAAATAATAGCGGTATCTTTGCTTTCCCTCAGGGGATTGCCCAAATTATAGGAATCTTTATCAGCAAAACGTTCCATGCCTTTATGATTATCCGGATAGTAAATGTCTCCCTCGCGGATTCGCTGCATGATTTGTGCTTCCACCACGCGGGCACGGTCCGGATCCCAAGGGGAGGGGGACTCTTCCTTATCGGGAATTATGTTGCTTCGATTTTGCAGACGGATGCTCCCTACATCCAGAGTTTCCTCATAGAGAACCCAATGCAGCATTTTGATATATTGATGCAGCGTAGATAAAGGCAAAATCGGAACCTGTTCCAATTTTTCCATAATGGTTGCGGTCAAGGACACCGACAGATTCATACCGCGCAAGCAATTTTGAAGAGTCTGCAAAGAAGCTGCGGCATCAAACACGGGTCCCAATATTACCAGATAGCTGGCATCATCGCCGTGCCATACGCACTCAGCGACCCAAAGCATACCGATAGGGTCGCTCATCAAAATGGGAGCATGGCTTTCGGGACCATGAGCAATAGCATAGTCGAGGCACTGCCCTAAATCCAGAAATAAACGGAACTCCTTCTCAGCCGGGCAGGTGCAGGTGTACAGCTGTTTTTTCATCCCAAAGCACCATAAGCTCAGTCCGCAAGCGCTGTTCGCCATGTGGGCAAACAAATTGAGCCGTTCTTCGGCGATAGTTAAGACATTGTCCACTGCGCGACCTCCTTTTGCATTTCTACTACTGGTATTATAGCAGAACGCAGCTACATTAGAAATAGCTATTTAGCGTTTGCAGAAGATAATTGGCGTTTTCCGGCAAACGAAGCCAAATATATTTCTCTTGCGCCAATTTTTGTCTGTTAAGATGACGAATCCTCTGATACAATAAGACCGCAATCGATTGATACGGTAAGCCTCTACCACACAAGTTGAAGGAGAAATCATTATGACAAAAGAAGAAAAGCTGGCGCGCAAGCAGCAGCGCAAGGCCGAAAAAGTCGGTTTGGGCAAGCTGCTTTTGTGGAACTCCAGTTCCTGTTCCGTAGCATTGTCCACACTGATGCTTGGCTATGCCACGTTCTATTGTACCGATGTACTGCAGCTTGCCCCTGCTCTGGTGGGCACACTGTTCATGGTCAGCAAAATTTTTGACAGCTTTACCGATGTAGTTGCGGGCTTTATTGTCGACCGCACGCAAACCCGCTGGGGTAAGGGTCGCCCGTATGAGATTTTTATGTTGTTCCTGTGGCTGTCCACATGGCTGCTGTTCAGCTGCCCGACGAGCTTTGCTACCGCGGCCAAGTGCATCTGGATCTTCTGTATGTACACCTTTATGAACTCCATCTGCGTTACGTTCCTGAATGCCAACAATGTTGTGTACATGGTTCGCGCCTTCGAAAACAAGGAACAGCAGTCTAAAATCGTTGGTTACGGCAGTATTTTTACGATGGCCGGTGCAATGGTATTTAATGTCTTGTTCCCCACGGCAATGGCAAAGGTCGGAACCGATGCCGTCGGCTGGAGCCGTCTGGTCGGTATGATCGCTATCCCGTTGACCGCAATCGGTATGCTGCGCATCCTTACCATTCCTGAAAAATTCACCCCCGTCTCTGAGAAAAATGGCGAACAGACACATCTTAAAGACCTGCTGCCTCTGCTGAAGGAAAGCCGCCCGGTTCTTATTATCTGCATGGTTCGTTTTGTACAGAACATTGCCACGGGCTTGGGTGTCGGCACTTACTACTGGCAGTACATCATCGGAAACCTTGGAATGATGGGCGTTGCCTCGGTGACCACGATTCTGGTATTGCCGCTGGCTTTTGCCCTGCCCGTACTGCGCAAAAAATTTGGTATGGCTGGTATGTCTGTCATCGGTATTTTGGTAGGCTGCATCGGCTACCTTGCAACGTTCTTTGCAGGCGGCAACATGGTATTCTTTATTGTGGCGGCTCTGCTCGTTTCTGCCGGTGCCGTGCCGCTGAATATGATGTTCAATATGTTTATTGCTGATGTAGCTGACTACAACGAATGGAAAGGCCTTAAGCGTATGGAAGGCACGATGGGCAGCTTGACCGGTCTTGCCGGCAAGATTGGCAGTGCATTTGGTGGCTTCCTGATGGGCGTTTTGATGAGCGCTTCCGGCTATGTCGGTGGTGCGGATGTGCAGGTCGATTCTGCCATTATGATGATTCGTGTACTTGCATCCGTTGTTCCGCTGGTTCTCATGCTTGTTGTTGCTGTGATTCTGCACTTCTACACCGTAGATAAGCAGATGCCCCAAATCAAACAGGATCTTGAGGCTCGTGCCGCTGCGACCACGGAAGCAGCCGCCGAATAATACACTATTTTTGCGGGCAGGGAATCTTCTCTGCCCGCTTTTTAGAAGGGAATATGAGTAATGTACGATGCATTTTATCCCGGTCAAGTGTGGCTGGATACAAATGGGAACCGCATTCAAGCACATGGCGGCTCACTGATTTATCTCGATGGTGTGTACTACTGGTACGGCGAAAACAAGGAAAAAACGGACAAGGCTGCGGGCATCTGGCACTGGGGCGTTCGTTATTACGCATCTACAGATTTGTATAACTGGGAGGATCGAGGTCTGCTCATCCCGCCCGTGACGGATGACCCGAACAGTTCGCTGCACCCCACTTCTATGATGGATCGTCCGCACATCATTTATAATGCACGGACCCAAAAATATGTCTGTTGGCTGAAAATTATGGAGAAAGACCAGACGCAGACCGAAACAGTGCTTACGGCAGACTCCTTCTTTGGTCCGTATACCATAGTGAGGGAAAAACTGCGCCCACTTGGTATGAGTGCGGGTGACTTTGACTTGGCCGTAGCACCGGACGGAAAAGCGTATTATTTCTTTGAACGCGTACATTCTGAGACGATCATCGCCGATTTGACGGAGGATTACACCGATGTGACCGGCTATTACTCCACGCATTTTCCCCACAAAGGACCGCCCCATGTGCGGGAGGCTACGGCGCATTTTATACGGCATGGAAAACACTATTTGTTGACTTCCGGCACAACCGGGTATTTCCCGAATCCGTCAGAGGCAGCCATGGCTGATACATGGCACGGTCCTTATACGGTACAGGGTGACCCGCATATTGGTGACAAGACAAAAACGAGCTTTCACAGCCAGATCTCGTCGGTATTCAAGGTTCCGAACAAAAAGGACTTGTACATTGCCTGTGCCGACCGCTGGATGCCGAATGCACCAGATTACGACTACACGCATTATGGTCCGCTTTACGACAGACTCTTTGATCCGGACGTGGAGAAAACGCCTGCGGATTGGGCGTTGCTTGCCAATTTGCCGCAAGAGGATACGCGCAATGCCGACTACGTTTGGCTTCCCATCCTTTTTGACGGCGATAATGTGAAGATTGAATGGCGGGACAGCTGGAAACTGGAAGATTACGAGTAAAGGAAATACGATGATGCAGAAATACCAAGATAGCAGTCTTTCCCCGGAAGAACGTGCAAGTGACCTGCTGGCACGGATGAATTTGGATGAAAAATTTGGTCAGATCCAATGCTACAATGCCATTGATTCTTTCCTTGGCAGATCGGTGGAGAAGCAGAACCCCTACGGTGTCGGTCAGGTTTGCATTTTGATTGCGACTATGCTGGACGATGTGGGCAGCGCAGCGGGACTTATTACAAGGCTGCAGAAACAAATCATGGAGTCCGGCAAACATCATATCCCCGCAATTTTCCATATCGAGACATTAACGGGTGTGATGGTGACAGCGGCGACTTCTTTTCCCTGCGGGCTGGGGCAGGCTTCCACATGGGACCCGGAGCAGCAGCAGAAAATGGCAGCCTGCATTGCCCGACAGGGACGCGCTATGGGAATCAGTCATGCGCTGGCTCCTGTGTTCGATATCTGCCGTGACCCGCGCTTTGGTCGTATGGGAGAAACCTACGGTGAGGATCCGACCCTTGCCGCTGCGATGGGGACAGCCTATGTGAAAGGCTTACAGGATAAACATCGTATGAGTGCCTGCAGCAAACATTTTCTTGGGTTTATGGCAGGACAGGGTGGAATCCATACGGCACAGGCAGTCGTTTCCCCGCGTGAACTGCGTGAAGTTTATGCCAAGCCGTTTCAGGCAGCCATTACAGATGGAAAACTTGACAGCGTAATGAACTCCTATGCTGCCATTGATGGGCAGGTCCCGGCAGGCAGTAAGGCAATTCTGCGTGATCTGCTGCGCGGTGAGATGGGCTTTAACGGTGTAACTGTGTCGGATTACAGTGCTGTGGAACAGCTGGAATCGATTTATCATCTGGCTGAGAGTCCTGCCGATGCAGGACGCCTTGCGCTGGAAGCGGGTATGGATCAAGAACTTCCGACCATTGCGGCTTATAACGATGAACTGAAAGAAAACATTCGCAGCGGTGTTGTGCAGGAATCGCTGCTGGACGAAGCGGTGCTGCGTATTCTGACGATGAAATTCCGTTTGGGTCTGTTTGAAAACCCCTTCCCCGCTGAAAATGTACAGGCGGAAATCACTCCCGCAGATACGGCGCTGAACCGCAAAATCGCGCAGGAGTCAATGATCCTGCTGAAAAACGACGGTGTCTTGCCACTGGCAAAGAGCGTAAAAAAGGTGGCTGTTATCGGCTGGCACGCTGACAGTGTCCGTGCCTTATTCGGCGGATATTCGGCACTGGCCATGAAAGAAAATACGCTGGGCGTTAAGATGAGCATGGCCGGCATCCAGGCCGATGCGGATTCTCCGGCTGCAGAAAATGCGGTGCAAAAGACATATCCGGGAAGCGAAGTCGTTATGGAAAACCCCGGTGTCGAGCCGCTGGCACGGCGCTGCTATCCCGATGCGTATAGTATGCTGGGGGCATTGCGCCTTGCTGCCCCGCATACAGAGTTTCTGTATGCACAGGGATACCCCTATGCAGGCAATGAGGAAAGCGGTCATGATGCGGCACTGCAGATCGCAAAAGATGCCGATTTGGTGATTTGCACTTTGGGCGGTCATTATGGCTGGAATGCGTCCTGCACAACGGGCGAGGGTATTGATGCCATGCACATTGGACTGCCGGTCTGTCAGGAACGCTTTCTAGAAAAATTGGAATCGCTGCACAAACCGGTTGTCGGCGTTCACTTTGACGGTCACCCCATCAGCAGCGATACGGCAGACCGCGTATGCAACGCGATACTGGAGGCATGGGCTCCCGGTGCGCAGGGCGGTGAGGCCATTGCCGCGCTGCTGACCGGAAAGGCGAATCCCTGCGGCAAGCTGCCCTGTACCGTGGCACGCCATGAGGGGCAGATTCCTGTGTACTACAACCACCCGACAAATACCTGTTACAGTATGACAGGAGGCACGCCGAAAAACGCCTATATCGATGGAGCGCACACGCCACGCTACTGCTTTGGTCATGGACTGAGTTATACAAAATACGAGTACGATACATTGCGGTTGGAAAAAGATGCTATTCAGGCCGACGGTGTACTGAAAGGGCAGCTGCATGTGCGCAACGCAGGAAATAAAGCCGGCACAGAAATCGTGCAGTTTTATGTGCATGATGTGGCGGCAAGCATGGTGCGTCCCGTTAAAGAACTGGTGGGGTTTGCCAAAGTGAATCTGCAGCCGGGTGAAGAAAAAACGGTCTGTCTTTCCCTGCCAATGAGCCAACTGGCTTTTCTGGATGCCGATATGCGTTGGAAAGTCGAACACGGGAAAGTCGAGCTGATGGTCGGGGCATCCTCTGAGGATATTCGCGGGAAAGCGGAGTTCATGATTGTGGGAGATGCTTATCCCGATGGCAAAAATCGCAGCTTTGTAGCTGACACAAAAATCATGTAAAGGTAAATTGACAATGCAAAGATTGGATTTTAACACCGGCTGGCATTTCAGCTGCCCCGATGGCCGCGATTTTGATGTGACCCTGCCGCATGACGCCATGCTCAACACCACGCGCAATACCGAGCCGGGGTTTACATGGTTTCTGCTGGCAGGCTGGCGCGGCAACGATTATACCTATACAAAGAATCTGCACATCACGTCGGAACTTATAAATAAGCACCTTGTACTGGAATTTGAGGGTGTATACTGCATGACGACGGTGACAGTGAATGACCGCCCCGCCGCCGAAAAAGCTTACGGGTACACGCCATTTACGGTGGAACTGGATGGACTTCTGCACGAAGGCGACAATACAATTGAAGTCACCGCCCATGTGCCGCAGGATGGTCATAATCGTTGGTACACGGGCGGCGGTATTTACCGCCCGGTGCATCTGCTGGTGGGTGAGGACGCCTATATGCAACGATATGGCGTGCGTGTCACAACGTTGTCTGTCGCACCCGCTTGCGTGCGGGTCGAGGTAATGACCCACGGCGGTGACTGTGCCGAGGTGCGAATCGCCGAGAAAAACGGAAAAGAAGTAGTTTGCGCCCAAGCAGCTGTTGCAGACGGACATGCTGTGGTCGAACTGGAGATTCCGGACGCAAAGCTCTGGAACGCCGAACATCCGAATCTGTATCTTGCCGAAGTCACCCTGTACAGCGGCGGAAAAGCAGTTGACACGGTCACGGAATCGTTTGGTCTGCGTGTAATTGAAATTGACCCCGCGCGTGGATTGCTTATCAATGGGGAACCGACGTTTTTGCGCGGTGGCTGCATCCATAATGATATGGGCGTTATCGGCGTTATCAACAATGATGCCACCGAACTGCACCGCGCCCGCAATATCAAAAAGGCCGGGTTCAACGCAATCCGCAGCGCCCACCACCCGATGAGCCGCAGTCTGATGAAAGCTTGCGATGAAGTAGGTCTTTATGTGATGGATGAGGCGTTTGACTATTGGTATCGTATGAAGTCCCCCAATTCCCCTTATAACCGATATTTTATGCAGGACTTTAAGGTCGATACAGCCGCAATGGTGCAGGATGCCTACAATCATCCCAGTGTGGTGATTTACTCCATCGGCAACGAGATCCCGGAGGCCGGCGGTGTAAAGGGCGTGCGCGTCGGCAAGGAAATTGTAGATGCCATCCATGCGCTGGATACGACCCGTCCGACCACTTTATGCCCCAGCGTACATTGGCTGCGGGAATATCTGGATGGTACGCCTTATCAGACAACCGATGAGGACGAATGGATGCGCGATGACCCTGAACGGCAAAAGTCGGATTGGATGCACTATGCGTCCATCTTCCGCAGCGCAGTCAACAATCTGCCTGACAACGAGAAAGGGCAGGTTTACCCGGAAACCTACATCCGCATGGATGAAGATGCCACAAAAAACCTTTACCCTTATTTGGATATTGCCGGGTATAACTACTATGAGGATCGGTATGAGGTATTGCACAAACTCCACCCGGAACGTGTACTGCTGGGTACCGAAACCCGCCATACCATGCTGCCGGATACGATGAAGTTTGCCAAGACACACCCCTACTTGATCGGCGATTTTGTCTGGACATTGCAATCTCACTTGGGTGAAATCAACTGCTGCGACCTGCACTATGAGGAAAACGAGGAACACAAAAGCTACCCGTGGGTCACAAACCACGGCGGCGTGCTGGATTTGACAGGGCAGGCAGAGCCGTCGCTGCATCGTTATGAGTTTATTTGGGGCGGCTTTTTAGACAAGCCTGTACACGCGCTGTACCTTGCCAGCCAGCCGCCTGTTCATAACGGAAAGCCCCCTATTGCCACAAGTTACCGCTGGACCGATACGGTAGACGGCTGGACTTATGAAGGATATGAGGGAAAACGGACTTTTGTAGATGCCTACACGGATGCTGACAGTGTGGAAATTTTTGTGAACGGCAAGAGCGCGGGCAAGGCACAGGTGAAAGACTACTTTGCCAAGATTCCCTGCATTTATGAACCGGGTGAACTCGTGGGTGTTGGCTATGATGCGGACGGGCATGAAATCTACCGCACTTCGGTGCGCACAGCCGATGCCGAAACCGTGCTGACCGTCAAGACCGATAAGAACATTTTGCGCGCGGGCGGACAGGATTTCTGCTTTGCGGATGTTTATGTAACAGATAAAAACGGCACCGTCAAACTGCTGCCCGACTATGATGTGAAAATCGAGGTGGTCGGTGCAGCATCTTTGCAAGGCTACGGCAGCGCCGCTTATAAAAACGCTGAGCATTACGACCAACACCACCATAAGAGCTGGCAGGGTCATTTACAGGCTGTCCTGCGCAGCACGGAAAAGACCGGACCTGTGACTGTGACCTTTACTGCCGACGGCTGCGCTCCGGCAATCCTGCATTTGAGCGCTGAATGAGGAGAAAATTATGAAAAATCACGGAATGAACCCGTATCTCCCAAGCTGGGAGTATGTGCCGGACGGTGAACCGCATGTGTTTGGCAAACGTGTCTATATCTACGGCAGCCATGACCGCTTTGCCGGCTATGCTTTTTGCCAGAACGACTATGTATGCTGGTCAGCCCCGGTGGATGACTTGACCGATTGGCAGTACGAGGGCATCATCTACACCCGCGCCGAAGCTGCCCATAACGAGGATGGCCGCCAGTGCCTGTACGCCCCCGATGTGACCTGCGGTCCGGATGGACGCTACTATCTCTATTATGCGCTGAACGAAACCTCTGCCATCTCGGTGGCTGTCTGTGATACCCCCGCAGGGAAATATACCTATTACGGGGATGTTCATTACCCGGATGGCACGACTTTGGGCGCACGCCCCGGTGATGAGCAGCAATTTGACCCCGGTGTGCTGACCGAGGGGGAAACCACATGGCTATACAGCGGCTTCTGCCCGCCGATGATGCCAGGTCGCACAGGGGCGCTCTGTTATCGCCTTGCGTCCGATATGCTGACTGTTGAGCAAACATATCCGGCTGTTGTACCCGGTGCCCAGACTGCAAAAGGAACGGGCTTTGAGGGACACGCATTTTTCGAGGCAAGCAGCATCCGCAAAGTGGGGGATAAGTACTATTTTATCTACTCGTCCGAGTTGAGCCATGAACTGTGCTATGCTGTCAGTGACAGCCCATGCCGCGGCTTTGTTTATGGCGGCACGCTGGTAGATAATGCCGATTTAGGCTTGTGTGATACGGCGCGGTATTTTACGGGCAACAACCACGGCAGTATCGAGCAGATAAATGGGCGCTGGTATGTGTTCTACCATCGCCACACGAACAGCAGCATGTTCTGCCGTCAAGGCATGGTGGAACCGATTGAAATTTTGCCGGACGGGCGTATCCCGCAGGTGGAAATCACAACAAGCGGACCGAACGGCGCTCCCTTGCCGGCTGTCGAATTGCGTGAACTGCCCGCCTATGCCGCCTGTAACCTGTATATGACGCAGCCGCCGCAGGTCAATGCCGAGGCCGGGCAGAATCCGTTCCCGTACATCACGCAGGACGGCGCGGATGTCATGCCGGAAAGTGAAAGTAAACCGGAAGCATATATCTGCAATTTAACTCCCGGTACGGTAGTTGGATTCAAATATCTGAATTTTCAGAATGTCACGAAAGTATCGGTCAAGACGCGTGGTATGTGCTATTATGGCGGCTTTGACGTACTCCTCACTGCGGATGGTGAGCCGATAGGCACGGTTTCAGCGGCAAGAGGGAACGAGTGGACATGGCAGACAACGGAACTGGCAATCCCTAATGGAATCAGTGCCATTTATTTCCGCATGAAGGGCTATGGAACACTGTCGTTGGCCGCCGCGAAGTTTCATTGAGAAAGGAACAAATCCATGCTGGAAGATTATCAAAATAAGGTCTGCGTTGTAACGGGTGCCGCCAGCGGCATCGGCAAAGCACTGTGTGAAAAACTGGTGGCACTGGGCGCACAGGTATACGCACTGGATCGCAATAAAGCAGATATAGAGGGCTTGTCAGCCTTTGTTGAAACAGACTTGTCCGATAAAGGAAGCATTGATGCGGCCTTTGGCGTTTTGCCGCAGGTGATTGACCGATTCTTCGGTGTGGCGGGTCTGTCCGGGGCGCGGACAAGTTACTGGCTGACGTTCACAGTGAATTTTATAGCAAACAAGTACATGACCGATACCTATTTGGAAAAACGCATTCCGTCCGGCGGCAGCATTGCCTATGTGACAAGCTGTGGTGGTCTGATGTGGGAAAAATGGCGCAAAGAGTATGTGAAAGTTATGGACTGCAAGACGTGGGATGAAATGGTTGCGTTTATGAAATCAGTTTCTCCTAAGGATGGCGTGGGGGTTATGGCCTACACCCTCTCCAAGCGTGCAATGAACTACTACACCTCGCTGAAAGCCGTGGAGCTTGGAAAGCGCGGGATCCGTGTGAATGCATTGCTGCCGGGCTCCACCGACACCGGCATGAAAAAAGAATTTGAGAAAATGGCCGGCGGGCAGGATAATCTTGTCAAAGAAAACGGCGGCGCAGGACGCCTTGCTACCCCACAGGAGATGGCCGATCCGCTGCTGTTCCTTAACAGTGGTATGGCCGCCTTTGTTTCCGGATTGTTGCTGATTGCAGATATGGGTCACAACTGTGAAAAGACGCTGGGATTCTGCAAAAATCAGTTGGATGTTCCCGCAGCACTGAAACTGTATAACACGAAGTTTTTTCAGAACAAGTTGAAAACCAATCAGTGATATTTGATGTGCGCGGTTTCTTTTATTATTTAGATCACCGCATGATTGACGATATTACGCGCAGTATTTGATTTTTATTGAATTTACATCAAGATTTGCGGGGAAAGTGTACCCTTACGCCCGGATAAAACAGAGAAAATATATAATGAGCCCGGAGGATCTTACCAAATCGGTAAGGTTCTCCGGGCTCTTTTTTCTTCCCCCGGAAAGTGTATTCAAAAGGGTTACACAAGGCAACAGAAAAAATCAAGAAAGGATGTGAGCATATGACAAATACCATATTTTACAACGGTTTGCAATGGGAAAATCAGCGAACAGCATTTAATTCTTTTCGTAAATCAGAAGATACCCACCGACCTATGGTTTTCGCCATAAGCTGGTGGGCATCTGTTGTTCTGGTTTATAATTCACTGATGGTTGCAGTAATGGGCTGCATGAGGATTCGCCTGACCGGGTTATATACTGCCAGCACCACAGCCGCCAGCACGACTACGACAATCACGGCAAGACAGCCCCACGGCACCTGCCACGCTGCACCGAAATAATGGGTGATGAGCAGGATATACAGCTTCCGATTCAGCACAAGACCCAGCGCAATGCCCACCACAAGACCGGACACCGCATAGGTGCCAGCTTCGGCAGAGATCATGCGTTTCAGCTGTGCATCATCCATCCCGATGGCACGCAGGATGCCATACTGCTTCATTCGTGCCGACACGCTCATGGAAATGCTGTTGATGATGTTCAGAATGGTGATTCCTGCAATCACGATGAGAAACGCATAGACCACCAGATGGAACGCCCAGTAGGTGCTTTGTATCATCCGATTTCCTTCGATTCGGTTGGAAAAAACAACCTGCTTGTTTAACGTGTCGCTCAGCAGGGTGTGTATTTGTGCAATGGCTGCGTCTGCTGTGGTATCTTTTAGTTGAATATCGATCACCGCATAGCGGTTTTGCCCGGTCAGCTGATGGAAGGTTTCTTCGGTGCAGATAACAATCGGGGAATCGGTACTACTGAACGGGCTGTCGTTCAATACACCCACGACTGTGAGCTTTGCATCCTCCAGCTGAATGGTATCACCCACGGTCAGGGAGTTGCTTTTGTCGAATACCGTCAGCACAGGGTATGTGCCATCCTCCGGCTCCTGCGGAAGGGTTCCGCCAATCAGGTCTTTTTTCGCCCAGCCAAACTGTATCGTATCGTATGAAATCAGGTCGATGGACCCCTGTTTTCCCTGATATTCCGCCGGGAGCGGGCAATACATCCGCCCGAATGCGTGTTTGACTTCCGGCAGAGCTTCCAGCTGCTCCACCAGCACCGGGTCAAGGACATTTTGCCCGGATGTTTCAGCCACCGATAAGTCCGGTGCGTAGGACTGCAACGGATTCAGCGCAAATCCAACCCATCGAAGCAAAACCGAAAAGCTCAAAAACAGGAGAATGCTTAACGCAAAGGAACCTGTCATCAGAAGCAAGTTCTTTTTGGACGAGGTTGCATGGCTCACGCCCAAAGAAAGCTCTGCACGACTTCCAAACAACCGAGCATGACACGGAGAATCCGCTGCATTTTCCACCGCATTCCCAGTTGCTGCTGTGATCGGAGAAGCTTTTGCCGCCCGCCGTGCCGGAGAAGATGCCGCGAACCAAACCGTGATAAGTCCCAGCACGGAACCACAGATAATACCGACCGGGCTGATGCCAAGCACTGGTAAAGAGCTGAACTCCTCGCCGATAAATCCACGCAGAAAGGAACACAATCCCCATGTGGAAACGATTCCCAGCACACATCCTGCTGGAACAGCAGTTTTACACCAGAAAAGAGCTTCCAGCCGGACAAGCATCCGAACCTGATTTTTTCCTGCCCCAAGACAACGCAGCATTCCATAATAGCTGGTACGCTGCGCTACATTGCTGTTGATGCTGCCTGTGATCATAAAAATTCCGGCAAGGACGACCATGCCAGCCAACACAGCCGCTACCGCATATAAGCCTACAATATAATCGTTGTTGCTGCTTGCGTTCAACGCCATCAGGTAAGTATTTTCGGAGATTTTTTCTTCTGAAATTCCGTACTTGTTTTCGATGTTCACAATGGACTGCCGCAAATTGGTACGTGGCTTGAACTGGATGAAATACTGTGTTTCAAAGGATTCTTCTACCTGTGCGGCAATCTGAGAAAATGTACTGCGGTTCATCACCAGCACAACAGCATCATACTGGTTCGCATCGGAGGTATCCTCATTGAAACCTGCGACAGTAAGCGAAATGGTCTGTCCATCCGGGAGCGTCAGCGGAATCGCTGTACCGACCGTAACATCCAGCCAATCCCGGATGTTTGCTGTCACGAGCACTTCGCCATCCGCCGGGGCAGTGCTACACTGCATTCCCGGAAAGATTTGAAGGATTGCATCATCTGCTCCTACCAGTGCGGCACGTTTATCTCCGGCAAAGTAGTTTTCCGTAAGGGAAGCGTTGATGTCGCTATACGCCGAAAATGCAGCAACATCCTCCTGTGCGGCAAGCTCTGCGGCTGTTTCAGGGGAGATGTCCTTTACCATGATATGCCAGTTTCCGTTTTTGTTCAGCTGGTTTGAGGTTTCCATCCGAATCGCCATATCTGCCATACTGAACACCGCCGTGACCAGAAACACCGCAAGGACGATGCACAAAATCGTCATGCGGTTCTGCCGTCTGCGTACCTTGGCAGAAATCGGGATCAGGCTCAGATAGCTTTTCATTTCTGTGCTGCTCATTCCCGGCACCTCCCAAAATCGGTCAGGCAGCCGTCCGATACCTGCAACACCCGGTCTGCCGTCTGCGCAATGCTGCGGTTGTGGGTGATCATCAGGATGGTCTGCTCGTATTTCCGGGATGTTTCTTTTAGCAGGGCAATGACCTCGCTGGTGTTCTGGGTGTCCAGATTGCCGGTCGGCTCATCCGCCAAAATCAGTGAAGGGCGGGTCATCAGGGCGCGGCCAATGGCTACCCGTTGCTGCTGCCCACCGGAAAGCTGGCTTGGCAGATGCTTCCGACGGTCTTTCAGATTCAGCACGGTCAGCAGTTCTTCCAGATATGCCCTGTCCGGCTTTTGGTAGTCCAGCAGCACCGGGAACAGGATGTTCTGTTCTACGGTCAGTTCCGGGATGAGGTTGAATGCCTGAAAGATAAAACCGATATTGCGGCGGCGGAAGATCGTCAGCTCCCGGTCTTTCATGGCAAAAACATCCTTGCCATCAATCAGCACCTTGCCGGAAGTCGGCGTATCCAGTCCACCAATCAGGTTGAGCAGGGTGCTTTTGCCGGAGCCGGATTCGCCAACGACCGCCACATATTCGCCTTTCGGCACTGAAAAGCTAACATCTTTCAGCGCATGGACAGCGGTTTCTCCGCTGCCGTAGGTCTTGCAGAGATGGTTGACTTCTAATAGTTCCATAGTGTATCCCTCACTTTGCAGGTTCCTTCGATTCAGACGGATTATCTCTGTCTGTGCAGAAAAGGATAACACGTCAACCTTACTGCAAGCCTACACTCAGCCTACAATTTTGTAGGAATCGGAAAATTCAGAGTAAAGGTCGTGCCCTTTCCCAGCTCGCTGTCTACTTCAATGGTGCCGTGATGGGCTTCCACAACGGCTTTTGCCAGCGGCAGACCCAGCCCGATGCCCTGTGTATCCTGTGAAAAGCGGCTGCGATAAAACCGTTTGAAGATATGGTACAAATCTTCCGGGTGGATGCCGCTGCCGTTGTCGCGCACTTTGATCTGAACCATGGACGGCAGTGCATTCCACTCTACCTGAATCGTATCTCCGCTCTTTGTGTGGTCAAGGGCATTCTTTACAAGATTGTCCACAGCTTCCTGCATCCAGTCACGGTCGCACCAAAGTGTAACCGCCTCTGAGCCGGACAGAACAAGCTTTTTCTGTTCCTGTTCTGCACGGTAGTGATACTGCCGCGCGATGTCCTGCACCATTTCAGCAACATTTTCGTTTTTCTTCTCCAAGACGACCGAACCGGCATCCAGCCGGGTGATTTTGAGCAGATTCTGCACCAGCGTTTCGATGCGGTCCAACTCCTGTTCGGACAGGTCTGCAAACTCTTTGACCTCCGACGGCGAAACAGCTTCGTCCTGAAGCAGACCGTTGTAGATATTCAACGCCGCCAGCGGTGTTTTGAGCTGGTGCGAAATATCTGCAATGGTATTTTTCAAAAAACGCTTCTCCCGTTGCTCGTTGTCTGCGTGTGCGCTCAGAACTGCCGCCAATGCATTAACGGAGTGAAACAGACGGTAAAATTCTCCCTCCCGGTCGCAGTCCAGTCGTGCATCCGGGTTGCCATCCAGACAGCTTTGGATTTGCTGGACTGCCTGTTCCAGAAGCGCGCTCTGCCTTTGGAAATAGCGAAAAAGCACGCCCCAGAGGCAGCCGCCCAGCAGAAGAAAAACCAACAGTAATGCGAAAGAGAATGCGTGCGTCGTATGCCATACGATGCCCTGCGTGAGCGCCAATGCCACCGCCCAGACCGCCAGCACGGCTTGGAACAAATTTCGGATCTCCCGGTTTGCGAATACTTTCATACGGCACCTTTACCCATTCCATTTATAGCCCATGCCGCGGACAGTCAGCAGCATCTGCGGTTTGCCGGGGTCGTCCTCAATCTTCATCCGCAGCCGCCGGATGTACACTGTTAAGGCACTGCTGTCAATGTAATCCCCATCGCAGTCCCACAGTGCATCCAGAATTTGTTCCTTGGATAGCACGGCATTCGGATGCTGCATAAAGAAGCAGAGCAGCTTGTACTCTGCGCCGGTCAGTTCCAGCAAGATTCCGTTTTTGTATGCCTGCCCCTGCAACAGCCGGACGGTGATGCTGCCCGATTCCAGTACGGGTTCTCCTGCGCTGGACGCATTTGCACGGCGAAGCAGTGCATTGACCCGCGACAACAGGACACCCAGCTTGAACGGCTTGGTCAGGTAATCATCCCCGCCCAGTTCCAGTCCCATGATGATATTCATTTCCTCATCCGAAGCAGTCAGGAACAGAATCGGCACGTTGGATGTGCGCCGCACCTTCTGGCAGAAATCGAAGCCAGAGCCATCCGGCAGGGAAACATCCAGCACCAGCAGGTCATATTTTCTGTCTGACCACAGCACCTCGGCTTCTGCCAGCGTCCGGGCTGTATCCAGTGCAAAGCCCTGTTTCTTGAATGCAAAGGTCAGCCCACTGATCAGGCTCAGATCATCTTCCAAAAGGAACAGTTTTCTCATGATTCCCTCTCTTTTCTGCGTTTTGTGTGTCCTACAGCTTCAAAAGCATTATAAGTTTTTTCTGCGAACATTACAATGTGCGAAACGGAAATCAGGCACATGGTATGCTGTTCACAGATGTCCAAAGGAGCGTGCGTTTGAACAAAAAGGAAAAGTCCACAAACACTTCCCCTTATCCCGATGAAGTCATTGACCGTCTGGCGCGGGCATTCTACCCGGCCATCCTTGCCTGTTGGAACAGCGAGGAGGGCCAGCGGGAGTTTGCCGCGTGGCAGGCGGAACAGGCTCATCATGCAAACAACGAAAAACAGAAAGTTCCCACCGGGGCGTTTCTGCCCCGCGGGACGCAAAGCGCGGGGCACGGGCTGTTCGAATCCCTTCTTTTACTGCCCCATAAAATCCGCGCAAAACAAAAAGAGCAGCACCCCATAAGGTACTGCTCTTGGTGCGACCGGGAGGATTCGAACCTCTGGCCTTCCGGGTCGGAGCCGAACGCTCTATCCAGCTGAGCTACGATCGCA
>ENA-ORTI01001374-ORTI01001374.1-human-gut-metagenome-genome-assembly--contig:-NODE-1374-length-25248-cov-3.457786_pt1 | contig 25248 bp, 20 predicted proteins | sample MGYA00242071_ERZ509191 | MGnify/ENA primary metagenome ERZ509191 (study PRJEB26280, sample SAMEA2338832) | human gut metagenome | biome: human gut; feature: human-associated habitat; material: faeces...
CACCGGAGAAAATGAGTGAACTGATCGCAAAATTGCGGGAGGATGAGAAGGTATGAAAATAGAGAACAGAATGCAGCTTCATCTGTGGAGAGAAGAATGTAAGGAAAAACGCCAGAAAGAAACCTGCAGAGTCCTGATCTGCGGAGGAACAGGATGTCTGGCAGGCGGTTCCGACAAGATCTATGCCCGTATTAAGGAACTGACTGCAAATATGAGCAATGTGACGGTAAAATTTGGGGAAGAGATCGCACATGTGGGACTTAAGATGAGCGGATGTCACGGTTTCTGTGAAATGGGTCCTTTAGTTCGTATTGAACCATACAATTACCTGTATTTAAAGGTAAAGCTGGAAGACTGTGAAGAAATATTTGAAAAAACGATCCTTCGCGGGGAGCCGGTAACAAGGCTGATGTATGAGGACAGCGGCCGTGTATATGAAACCCAGGAGGAGATCCCTTTCTATGCAAAGCAGACCCGTCTGGTGCTTAAAAATTGTGGACATATTGATGCAGAGCATATAGAAGATGCCATGGCAGTAGGCGCTTATGAGGCTTTTGAAAAAGCTGTTTTTGAAATGACTCCGGAAGCTGTTATAAAGACCGTGACAGACGCAGGACTGAGAGGACGAGGCGGCGCTGGTTTCCCGGCTGGTAAGAAATGGACCCAGGTGGCAAGTCAGAAGGAAAAGATACGCTATGTAGTCTGCAATGGTGATGAAGGCGATCCAGGTGCATTTATGGACCGAAGTGTTATGGAAGGTGATCCCCACCGTATGATCGAAGGCATGATGTTAGCGGCTTATGCAGTGCAGGCCCAGGAAGGATATATTTACGTCCGTGCGGAATATCCACTGGCAGTGCGCAGACTGCAGATCGCTATTGCCCAGGCAGAGGAAAAGGGACTTTTAGGCGATAATATCCTGGGAACCGGCTTTAGTTTCAGACTGCATATCAACAGAGGCGCCGGTGCCTTTGTATGTGGCGAAGGATCTGCGCTGACCGCTTCTATTGAGGGAAAACGAGGTATGCCAAGGGTAAAACCGCCTAGAACCGTAGAACAGGGCTTATGGGGCAAACCAACTGTATTAAATAACGTAGAAACCTATGCCAATGTTCCTATGATCATTAAAAATGGCGCAGGCTGGTACAGCCGTATCGGTACACCGGAAAGCCCGGGAACCAAGGCATTTGCACTTACTGGAAATGTTAAGAATACAGGTCTGATCGAAGTTCCTATGGGTATCAGTCTTCGTGAGATCATTTTCGATATTGGCGGTGGCATTAAGGATAATAAAAAGTTTAAGGCAGTCCAGATCGGTGGTCCTTCCGGAGGCTGTCTGGTGGAGTCACAGCTTGACAGCAAGATGGATTTTGACTCCCTTTCAAAGATCGGAGCCATGATCGGATCCGGCGGTCTGGTTGTTATGGATGAAGATACCTGTATGGTGGAAGTTGCCCGGTTCTTTATGAATTTCACCCAAAGAGAAAGCTGCGGAAAATGTGTTCCATGTAGAGAAGGAACCAAGAGAATGTTGGAGATCTTGGAGCGTATTGTTGCAGGAAACGGGAAAATGAGCGATCTGGATGAGCTGGAAGAGCTGGCAGATATGATCGAAAATACTGCCCTTTGCGGATTGGGAAAGAGCGCGCCAAAGCCGGTCATCAGTACCATTCATGCGTTCCGTAAGGAATACGAGGAGCATATTCTGGATAAGAAATGCCGTGCACATGTCTGTTCCGGGCTTCGGGTATTTAAGATCGATCCTGAGAAGTGTAAAGGCTGCTCCAAGTGTGCAAGGAACTGTCCGGTAAATGCCATTTCCGGAAAAGTGAAGTCACCATTTGTCATTGACAATGAAAAATGTGTAAAATGCGGAAGCTGTATGGACAACTGTGCCTTTGGCGCGATCTATACAGAGTAGGGAGGATGGAAATTTATGGGAATTATGACAATTGACGGACAGTCCATTGAATTTACAGATGAACCCAATGTATTGTCAGTAATAAGAAAAGCCGGGATCGACATCCCTACATTGTGCTATCATTCAGAATTATCTATATATGGAGCCTGTCGTCTTTGTACAGTGGAAAATGACAGGGGAAAGACCTTTGCCTCCTGTTCAGAAAAACCAAAAGACGGAATGGTCATCTATACGAATACACCAAGGCTGATGCGTTACCGCAAACTGATCCTGGAACTGCTTTTAGCGGCCCACTGCAGAGATTGTACTACCTGTATCAAGAGTGGAGAATGTCATCTGCAGGAACTGGCTCATCGCATGGGTGTTCATGAGATCCGTTTTGAAAATGTAAGAGAGCAGCAGCCTATCGACACCAGTTCCCATGCTATTATCAGGGATCCTAATAAATGTATCCTTTGCGGTGACTGTGTAAGAATGTGCGACAATGTGCAGAATATCAATGCCATTGATTTTGCTTACCGTGGAACAGATGCACAGGTAATGCCTGCATTTAATAAGAAGATCGCAGAAACAGACTGCGTTGGCTGCGGCCAGTGCCGGGTTGTCTGTCCTACAGGTGCTATCAGTATCCATACCAATATCGATGTGGTATGGGAAGCTTTAGCGGATAAAAATACAAAGGTGATCGCTCAGATCGCACCGGCTGTACGTGTGGCCATTGGAGATCATTTTGGCTATGCAAAGGGCGAAAATGTAATGGGCAAGCTGGTAGGTGTACTTCACAGACTGGGCTTTGATGAGGTTTATGATACTTCTTATGGTGCGGATCTGACAGTTGTGGAAGAGTCAAAGGAATTTATTGAGCGTTTTACTTCCGGTCAGAAAATGCCATTATTTACATCCTGCTGTCCTGCATGGGTGAAATATTGTGAGACAAAATATCCGGAATTTGTGCCAAACCTTTCCACCTGCCGTTCTCCTCAGCAAATGTTTGGTGCGGTAGTCCGTGAATATTATAAGGATCCGGAAAAGAACGAAGGAAAGAAGATAGTATCTGTTTCTATTATGCCGTGTACAGCAAAGAAGGAAGAGATCCTGCGGCCGGAGTCCTTTACCAACGGAAAACAGGATGTGGATTATGTATTAACAACAACAGAAGTAGTAAGGATGATCCGCAAGTCCGGTATTGTATTTGATAAGGTAGAGATCGAGGCTGCTGATGTGCCTTTTGGTATTGGTTCCGGAAGCGGTGTGATCTTTGGTGTTACCGGCGGTGTCACAGAGGCAGTACTTCGCAGATTGCAGCAGGGACACAGCAGAGTGGATATGGAAGCCATTAAAAAGAGCGGAGTCCGGGGTGATGAAGGTATTAAGACGCTGACCTATGATTATAATGGAAGAGAGATCCGGGCGGCAGTAGTAAATGGTCTGGCAAATGCGGATAAGCTGTTGCAGCAGATCAAGAACCATGAGGTGGAGTATGATTTTGTGGAAGTAATGGCATGCCGCAGAGGTTGTATCATGGGCGGCGGCCAGCCGGTAAATGCCGGACCGCGAACCAGAAAGGCCAGAATGAAGGGACTGTATGATACAGATGTAAATACCCAGATCAAGAAGTCAAATGAAAACCCGATGATCCTTTCACTTTATGACTCACTTTTAAAGGGGAAGGAGCATGAGCTGCTGCATAGAAACTTCTCGGGAAAGTAGAGCACGAAGTGCGGGTTTGTGAGTGTGAACACGTTACAAAATAAAAGGGCAGAGCCTGGAAGTGATTTCCGGGCTTTGCTTTTTTCTTGTGCAGGAGAATGATGTGGTGTATACTATAAAGATAAACTTCTTGTTCAGTTATGTTATTTAGATCCGCAGAGTATATTTAACAGAAATGGAGAAATGACAGATGAATTATGGAAATATAAAAGAATGTGATATTGCAGATGGTCCTGGTGTAAGGGTAACATTGTTTGTGTCTGGCTGCCGTCATCATTGTAAGGGCTGTTTTAATTCGGAAACCTGGAATTTTCAGTATGGGGTTCCTTTTACAGAGGAGACGCAGGATAAAATTTTAAAATTACTGGAACCGGGATATATTCAGGGTTTTACCCTTCTTGGGGGAGAACCTTTTGAACCGGAAAATCAGGCGGTACTTGTCCACCTTTTAAAGAAGATCAGGGAGACTTATCCACAAAAAGACATCTGGTGTTACAGCGGATATCTGTTTGATCAGGATATGCAGCCAGGCGGCTCTGTTTACACGGAATATACAAAAGAAATGCTGCGTCAGATCGATGTGTTGGTAGATGGTGAGTTTGTGGAAGCAAAGAAGGATCTGACCCTGATCTTTCGGGGAAGTTCCAATCAGAGACTTTTGCGTTTAAAAGACGGTGAATTTGCAGGAATGTGGGAAGATTAAGTGACAGATAAGCGGATGATTGTCCAGAAAACCCAGTAAAACCGTGGATATTCTGTGAACAGATGGCAGGCACTGTTGCATAAAAAGTAAAGTTGAATTATAATAAAGTGTACGAAAACAGACAGTATGAGCGGTTAATATAGCGCAGGAATAAAGCCTGCAGATGAAAGGAGAATGGGAAATGAGAAGACGTTTTGCGGTTGCAGCGGCAGCGCTGGCATTAAGTGCGGCTTTAACAGTTCCGGCTTATGCAGGAACATGGAAATATGTAAATGATCAGTGGAAATACCAGAAGGGTACCAACAAGTTTGCATACAATGAGTGGATAAAAGATAATGGAAAATATTATTATATTGGTAATGACGGTATTATGAAGATCGGCTGGCAGCAGATCGATGGCCAGTGGTATTATCTGGACCAGACTGGTGCAATGCAGATTGGATGGTTAAAGAGTGACGATGGAAAATGGTATTTCCTGTATCCAAACGGTGCTATGGCTGTAAACACAGTGATCGATGGAAGAACCATTGGCGAAGATGGCGTATGGGTTCCAAATGAGGGAGATACAGAGCCAGCTAATAGTATGGATCTGGAAAATGGTTATCTGGTACAGAACCTGGAAGGCATTACAAAGAAAGATTACACGATCATTGCTTCCGGTAAGACAGCCGCTGGATCCCGCTGGGGAAATGCGATCCGCTTAAAAGGCAAGGGAAGCTATGTACAGTGCAATACAAATGGTGAATACAGAATGTTATCTGGCGTATTTGGTCCTTCTTCCCAGTTTGACAGCGCCCTTCTTGCAAGAGTAACTGTTTACGGTGACGATGACCAGGTACTGTATACATCACCTGATATCCATTACAATGAAAAGAATGTATATTTTGGTGTGGATGTATCCGGACAGAAGCAGATCCGCGTAGAAGTTTCCCTGTTAAAGGATAATGAATGGGATGATCCGGTTATTTTATTTGATGGACTGTCTCTTTATAAGTAGGAAAAGATGAAATGAAAAAGAGTATGCTTTCGGGATGGAGTTCCATTCCCGGTGGCATACTCTTTTTTGGAGATTATGTATATATGTACACTCGGGTTCACGCGCTATCGCGCTCTATTGTCTGCTGACGCAGACGGAACCCTCGTTAATCGTCCAAGAAAAACAAATGCCACCTTTGGTGGCGCTTGTTTTTCTTTTGGACTAGATTACATAATTGCTCCATGGTTCTTCGGGCTGGATCAGGTCAGCAAGAGTGATATTGTCTAAGTAGTTGTTGATCAGGTGATCCAAGCCTCTCCACATAGGGAGTGTACGGCAGCAGTCCATGCGCTCGCAGGAAAGTGCGTCCGGGGATTCCAGACAGGATACAGGGGCAAGGGAGCCTTCCGTAAGGCGCAGGATACTTCCTACTGTATACTGATCCGGTGATTTGGTAAGTTTGTATCCGCCGCCTTTGCCGCGGACACCTGTAAGCATTTTATCTTTTACAAGGATCTTAATGATCCCTTCCAGGTATTTTTCTGAAATGCCCTGGCGCCCGGCTGTTTCCTTCAATGGAATATAGCCGTCTCTCTGGTGTTCTGCCAGGTCGATCATGATACGCAGTGCATAACGCCCTTTTGTTGAAACTAACATACGCATTCTCCATTTCTTATTATAAACCTATTATACAACAAGGTTAGTGGCAGAGCAATGAAAAATGCAGAAAGTTGGAATATGAATTTCTCAGTAACAGGAAAATGGGATGACAGAATTTCAGCAGAACCTCGGCAAAAAAATAACAGTTGACAAATATACAGATTGTGTTTAGAATGGCAGAATGCTTACGCAAAATGGCTTAAATACGTTAAAAATAAGACAAAATGTAAAAAGCATACAATGGAGAAAATGTGGGAAAAAGAGAGGAAAAATGTATGAAAACCAATACGGATCTGTTTGAAAAAGTTCCGGTACCTAAAGCAGTGGCTACTATGGCTGTTCCTACCATGATATCTATGCTGGTAGTTGTCATTTACAACATGGCAGATACCTTTTTCATTGGTCAGACACAGGATCCACTGCAGGTTGCGGCTGTATCTTTGGCAACACCGGTATTTATGATCTTTATGGCGCTGGGAAATCTGTTTGGCATCGGTGGAAGCTCGGCTATATCCAGGGCATTAGGTGAAAAGCATAAAGACCGGGCATGGCATATCAGTTCCTTTTGCTGTTATGGTGCGTTAGGTCTGGGAGTGATCGTGGCTGTCTGTTCTGTACTTGGTATGGAAGGGATTTTGGGACTGATCGGAGCCAGTGAAAATACCATTGGTTTTGCCAGAAAATATCTGCTGATCATTTCCATTGGTGCGCCAACGATCCTGTTTTCCACTGCATTTGCCAATATCTTAAGAGGAGAAGGCGCGGCCAGAGAGTCTATGGTGGGAAACCTCCTTGGAACTATTATAAATATTGTGCTGGATCCGGTTATGATCCTGATGTTAGGCTGGGGAGTAACAGGCGCAGCATTGGCTACGATCATTGGAAATATTGCAGCATGCCTGTTTTATCTGCAGTATTTTCTCAGGAAAAAATCCACTTTGTCTATCAGCTGGAAATATTTTAAAGTGGGAAAAGGAATTGCAAAGAGCGTAGTAGCGATTGGAATTCCTGCATCTTTAAACAATATTTTAATGAGTTTTGCAAATATTATCCTTAATCAGGCATTAGTAGGATATGGAGATACACCGGTTGCTGCAATGGGCGTTGCCTTGAAATCCAATATGTTGGTAGTGCTGCTGCAGATCGGACTTTGTGTGGGAATTCAGCCGCTGATCGGATATAATTATGGTGCGGGAAATAAGAAACGTCTGATGCAGGTGTTTAAGTTTACAGGCATCGTATCGGTGATCATGGGAACGATCCTGACCCTGTTTATGATGGTGGCAAGAAAATCACTGGTTCAGGTGTTTATCAATGACGCCCAGGTTATCACTTATGGTATCCAGATGGTTATTGCACTGCAGTTGTCAGCGCCGTTTTTAGGGATTTTATTCCTGTGCATCAATACCATCCAGGGAATGGGAAAGGCGATCCCGTCATTGCTCCTGACAGTCTGCCGTCAGGGACTGATCTTTATCCCGTTGATCTTTATTTTAAATCATATGTTTGGACTGGAAGGCGTTATTTATGCGCAGCCTGCAGCGGATTATCTGTCCATTGTAGTAGCGATCCTGATCTGTACCCATTTGTTCAGGAACATGGAGCATAGAAATGAGAGTGTTGAGGCATAAAAGGTACAAATAAGTAAGACAGGATTTGGGAGTGAGTATATGAAATGGCATGCTCACTCCTTTTCTGTTATATGTCCTACCGGAGTCTTTTATGGACTTGCCTTTGCGGCTGACAAAAAATCTTCTCGCAAAGTCAGGTACAGAAAGATTCCGAGAGAACATTTAAGAAGTTTTTGGATTTGCAGGTGAAAAATATTGATAATTTAATATTTTTTCGATAGAATCTATATGATGATGCCAGGGCAAAAAGGGCGGAAATCCGGCGCAGGCTTGCCTGCAGGAGGATTTTTGAACCTGGGACCTGCTAAAAACATGAGTAAGAAGCCATTATTTGAAGAAAAATAAGGGGATTAGGAATGTTTTTAGAATTGCGGGAGTGCAAAGCACGGAGCAATTCGGTATCATCTGGAACGGTGATCAAAAAAATAAGAGCTTCTGATGAGTAAAATCATCAAAAACCCTTGATAAAAAATAAATCGGAGTAACAGGATTTGAACCTGCGACCTCTCGGCCCCCAGCCGAGCGCGCTACCAAGCTACGCCATACTCCGATGTTCATAACTATTATAGTATAACAGAAAAGAGGCTGTTTGAAAAGCCCCGATTTTGTTTTTTTAATGTATACCGCAATGAGGAGTTTTTCAGATGATCAATAAAACGACAGGCAGCAAAACAGATAAGAAAAGGATCGTAAGTTTTGATCTGGATATGACACTTTTAGATCAGGCTACATGGAAGATACCGGACAGTGCCATAGAAGCGGTGGAGATGCTGCGAAAAGACAGTATTATTGTCATCGCCAGCGGCAGAAATATGGATGGAATGGTCAGTGTGGGCTACAAACAACAGATACGGCCAGATGCAGTAATCCATATGAATGGAACCCGTGTGGTTGCCGGGGATGAATTGTTATATGAGCATTTTATGGATAAAGAGCTTTTAAAACGCCTGCTTTCCTATGGGGAAGAAAGGGAAATTGCCGTGGGGCTGACGATCGATGATAAGGATTACTTTGTGAATCCGGCAGAGGTAGAACGGATCGACAAGATCCGCTGGGGAGAGAGCATGCGTAATTTTCAGGATCCCTGGAAAATGCTGGAACTGCCGGTACGCACGTTAGCTTATATTGGAGAAGCGGATCCGGTGTCTGATATGGAGGCACATTTTCCGGAACTTAAATTTCCATTATTTTCCAGTCGGTTAGGGGCGGACATCATAGAAGTACAGGCATCCAAGGCAAATGGACTGGTACGTTTATGTGAATACTATGGAATGGATATAAGCCAGACGGTGGCATTTGGAGACAGCATGAATGATTATGAGATCGTTCAGGCAGCCGGAACCGGGATCGCTATGGGAAATTCAGTCCAGAAGCTGAAAGATACGGCCGATTATGTGACAGATGATATTGCCCAGGATGGAGTCTGGAAGGCATGCAGACATTTTGGATGGATATAGATGAAAATATGCAGCCATGTGTGAGTACAGGAGGAGAAGGAAAATGAATACAGTAAATGGCGGATCAGCGGAGAAAATGACCGTGGATCAGAAATTAGAATTGCTCAGAACAAAGATGAAGGAACGTGGCATGGATGCCTATATGGTGCCTACTGCTGATTTTCATGAGTCCGAATATGTGGGAGATCATTTTAAATGCAGACAGTTCCTGACCGGTTTTACCGGTTCTGCGGGAATTGCAGTAGTGACCATGAAGGAAGCATGCCTGTGGGTAGATGGAAGATATTTTGTCCAGGCGGCAGTACAGCTTCAGGGAACTTCTGTAAAGATGATGAAAATGGGACAGGAAGGCGTGCCTTCTGTAGCCGGATATCTGGAAGCAGAAGTGCCGGAAAATGGCTGTCTGGGCTTTGACGGAAGAGTAGTCAATGCATTGACCGGTATTGATCTGGAAAAGCGCCTGAAAGAAAAAAATGCAAGGATCCTTTGCAGTGATGATCTTATCAATGAGATCTGGGAAGACCGTCCGGCACTGTCCATGGAGCCGGCATGGGCATTACATGAGAAATATGCAGGAAAGACAGCAGAAGAAAAATTAAAAGAGCTTCGTGCAGAAATGAAGAAGGAGCATACAGATATGTATGTTCTGACATCGCTGGATGATATTGCATGGCTGTTAAATATCAGGGGAAATGATATTGCTTATAATCCGGTAGTGCTTTCCTACGTGATCGTAACAGAGGATAAATTGTATCTGTTTGTAAATGAAGAAGTGCTTCACGGAGAAGCATATCCATATATGGATAATTATCATAATATAGATATGCTTAAATATCTGGAAGATTTAGGGACAGAAATACTGCCTTATGATGATATCTATAAAATGGCAACAGATATTACGGGACATAAGATCCTTATGGAGAAGCAGCATATCAATTATGCTTTGTATAACATATTAAAGGATAAGAATGAACTGGTTGATAAGATGAATCCCACTTCTGATGCGAAAGCAGTAAAGAATAAGGTTGAGATTGAAAATGAGAAGAAAGCTCATATTAAGGACGGTGTAGCTGTTACCCGTTTTATCTACTGGTTAAAGCATCATATTGGAAAAGAACGTCTTACAGAGATGAGTGTCCAGGATAAGTTAGAGGAATTCAGGAAAGAGCAGGAAGGCTATATTGAGCCAAGCTTTGCTACGATCTCTGCTTATGGGGCGAATGCGGCTATGTGTCACTATTCTGCAACAAAGGAAAGTGATACGGTACTGGAAGACCATGGCTTTTATCTGGTAGACTCTGGTGGCCAGTATTATGAGGGAACTACGGATATTACCCGTACCATTGCGTTAGGAGAACTGACGGAGGAAGAAAAAGAGCATTTTACTCTGGTCCTTATAAGCATGCTGCGATTAAAAGAAGTGAAATTTTTATATGGGTGCAGAGGCTTAAGCCTTGATTATGTGGCAAGAGAGCCATTCTGGAGCAGGGGACTGAATTTTGACCATGGAACCGGTCATGGTGTGGGCTATCTGTTAAATGTTCACGAAAGACCAAATGGCATCCGCTTCCGTATGGTGCCGGAGCGGCATGATAATGGTGTTCTGGAAGCTGGAATGATCACTTCTGATGAACCGGGACTTTATATTGAAGGAAGCCATGGTATCCGTACAGAGAACCTGATCCTTTGTGTAAAGGATGAGAAGAACCAGTATGGCCAGTTTATGAAGTTTGAGTTCCTTACCTTTGTACCAGTTGATAAGGATGCGGTAGTGAAAGAGCTGATGACAGAGAGAGATATTGCTCTTCTTAACGCATATCACAAAGAGGTGTTTGAGAAGATCAGTCCGTATATGGATGACCAGGAGAAAGAGTGGTTAAGAAAGGCAACGGCCCCGATCTAAGGGATCGTTTAAGGGACCGTTGCGTCTGCTTCAGGTATTTGTACAGATTGGGAATGCGTTAAAGATGTATCTGCTAAGTTTGATGGACTATTCTGCGTATGGAAGATCTACAATGGTATAGTTATGGTGGATAGCAGGGAGGATCTTGTTTAACAGGTCTTCTGTGCGGAATTTCAGGCTGGAGGTGTTGATACATGGATGACATCCGAAGTAAGGATGGTTCTCCAGGATATCTTTGTCTATGAGCAGCCGGACTTTGTTTTCTGGGTCGTTCATCAGACCGAGAACACTTACAGAACCGGGAGTGATGTTAAGGTACTGTTCCATAAATTCCGGTTCGGCAAAGGAAAGACGGGCGCTGCCGATCTGCTTGGAGAGAGCGGCTGTTTTGAACTTTTTGCTGCCTGGAAGGATCAGCAGATAGAAGGCGGTTTTCTGGGTATTGCGAAGAAATAGGTTTTTGCAGATCTCAATGCCTAAAAGCTTACCTACTTCCTGGCATGCTTCCATAGTGGGTAGTGTGTCATGGTCTGCACGGGTATAGGTGATCCCAAGGGAGTCTAACAGGTCATAGGTGCGTATCTCCTTTGGAAGACGGTCGGTAGTATCTGCCGGTCGGCCAGTGTATATAGTATGGTCAATGTAATAAGAAACGGGATCTTGTGATGTGGATGTTTCGCTCATAAATATCACCTCATTGTTTTAGGATGTTGATAAGTACGATTATAAGAGCGAAGGAATAAATTGTCGATAGGATATGAATGAAAAAGGTGTAAAAATGCAGGAAAAAAACGTGCAGGGAAAGAAAAAACAGGAAAAGAAAGTTCAAGGGAATAAATCCCAGGAAAATAGAATACAGGGAAAACGAGTACAGGAAGGCAAAAAACAGGGAAGCCCCAAAAGAGAAAATAAAAGACCGGAAAGCAGAGCTGTGAAAGGGGTAAAGCCAGAGCAGAAGCAAAGGTCAGAGCAGAAGCAGAGAACAGAGCAGAAACAGAAGGCGGCAAAGTTTGGAAAGCCGGTTCTGAAACAGCAGTCTGGCCAGAACGTGGAAAAGGGAAAGAAGAACGCTAAAAAGAGCATGTGTCCTGTTATGCGTCAGTGTGGCGGATGTCAGATGCTGGATATGCCTTATGCAGAGCAGTTAAAGACGAAAAGAAAGCGTCTGGAAACATTGTTGAAGGGAATCTGTCCTGTAAAAGACATGATAGGAATGGAAGATCCGTTTTATTATAGAAACAAAGTTCATGCTGTATTTGATAGGGATAGAAGGGGCAATATTATTTCCGGTATTTATCAGGAAAATACCCATAATGTAGTACCTGTGGAGAAGTGCATGATCGAGGACCAGAAGGCAGATGAGATCATTGGCACTATTCGCGGTATGTTAAAGTCCTTTAAGATCCGTACATTTGATGAAGATACTGGTTATGGCTTGCTGCGCCATGTGCTGATCCGCAGAGGCTTTGAAAGTGGGGAGATCATGGTGGTACTGGTAACAGCTTCCCCTGTATTTCCGTCAAAGAATAATTTCGTAAAGGCATTAAGAGAGAAACATCCGGAGATCACCACCATTGTCCAGAATATCAATGGACGGGGAACCAGCATGGTACTGGGGGAAAAGGAGCATGTGCTGTATGGAAAAGGATATATTGTGGATACGCTGTGCGGCTGTAGCTTCCGTATTTCTTCCCGTTCGTTCTATCAGGTAAATCCGGTCCAGACGGAGAAATTGTATACAAAGGCTCTGGAACTGGCTGGACTGACTGGAAAAGAGACAGTTGTGGATGCGTATTGTGGTATAGGAACTATTGGTATTATTGCAAGCAAAAAGGCCGGAAATGTGATCGGCGTGGAATTAAACCAGGATGCAGTCCGGGATGCCATCAACAACGCCAAAATGAACCAGATATCCAATATCCGTTTCTTCTGCAATGATGCCGGCCGTTTCCTGGTCAATATGGCAGAGGCTGGTGAAAAAGCCGACGTAGTCATCATGGATCCCCCGAGAAGCGGAAGTACCGAAGAGTTCATGGATTCCATTGCAAAGATGGGAGCGAAAAAAGTAGTTTATGTTTCCTGCAACCCAGAGACATTGGCAAGAGATCTGGCTTATATGAAGAAGCTGGGGTATAAGGCGAAGGAAGCAGTAGGATTTGATATGTTTCCGGCGACGGAGCATGTTGAGACGGTAGTACTTTTGTCCAAACTCAATACCAAGCAGCATATCGAGGTGGAGTTGAATCTGGACGAGCTGGATTTGACATCGGCGGAGAGTAAAGCCACCTATGATGAGATCAAAGCCTATGTGCTGGAAAAGCACGGTTTGAAGGTGTCCAGCCTGTATATCTCCCAGGTCAAACGGAAATGCGGTCTGGAGGTTGGGCAGAACTATAACTTGTCGAAAAAAAAAGATGCGAAAGTACCGCAGTGCCCGCCGGAGAAGGAAGCGGCGATCATAGAAGCGTTAAAACATTTTCAGATGATTTGAGTACATTGATACAGCAGGAATGTGGGGTGAAGCAATCTTGCTGTATTTTTTCATTATAACGCCTTTATCTCTAATCAAAATATTTTTTATATCGTATAAACGCGGGGTCATCTAAGATATCAAATTTGCCATGTGTGTTTTCTAAAACCAGTTTACGGCAAACTTCCACACGATGTAACATCGGGGATACAATAGTATGTGTTTGGTTAAGGTACGTTGTAATATCCTCTACTGATACTGGAATTTTGTAGCCATGTGAACAGCTAGCGATAATAATGCCGTCATCCCGTAGGGGGGCAATTACCCTACGAAACAGGAAATTTTTTGTGATTCGATGGTTCAAATATTCACGAATCACTGCTACAAGTTGGTTGGAAGATATGTAGTGTGTTGGACTAACATTTTTTACTTGAAACAATAAATATTGTAAAAAGGCAACTTGAGCGCGTCTCTCATCTGTATTCTCGTTTTCATGCTTAGTGATAAAGTCAGATGCACATTTAACAGCAAGTGTAAAAACATCTTTGTTGTATTTGTAGTCTGACGGATTCGTGGTTCCCCAATATGGTTCCATTTTATTGGGAAAGTCTTCTCTTGCAATAATTTTGCCTTTCAGCATTTCCAAATAGTCGGGAGCCGAATTGTCAGTTAATGAATGTCCTATCGAACCACCTACCATATCAGCAAGTTGAACGAGTAATTCATCCTTGCTGTCAACATAGTCAAAATCATATTCGTTCAACAAATTCATCTGTGGGCGGTTGTTTTGGACGTATTTTCTAAATGACGCTTGGAATTCGGTCGTTCCTATCTCGTCTTCAATAATTTTGAGTTTAGGATATACATGATAAAGCAAGTTATATAGTCGCTGATGTAGGAACTTAATAAAGGATTCTTTGTAATTGGTCAAAGGGCTGCCCTGAATAAAAGCCTGCTTATCTGCAATGAAAAGAACAACTCGGAAGTCAATCATTAGTAATTGTGAGAGAATCCTACTTCTCCGTTTGTAGTCGCTTCCAATTTTGCTTGACTTGAGTTCGGCTCTCTCGAATCCATTACTTTTCTTCACTTCGGCAACAGCCGAATGAAGTTTATCAATATCTTTATTCTCCACTATTACTGCACAAAGAATATAATATTTAGATGCTCCAGTTGAGGAAAAATCAAAACCGAAGCTACCGTATTCGTCAATATAGGCTGTCCTATCAGACATAGCCTGCAATATTTTCTGGTTTTCTATATCTTCTATGCTCATCTGATAGTAAGACAAAGCTTTCCCTCCCTATACTTAGATTATAATCCCTTCACAATCTCCATAAACCGCTCCAGCGAATACGCTCCCGGGTAGTCCGGCTGCTTGGTCTCAAACACCATGTAGTACTTGTACTGTTTTCCGGCCAGCTTCGCCCACTGGTCACCGATTTTGGCTTTTTCCTTGGATTCATCGTTGTCCAAGTGGTCGCCCTTAGTTTCTACCATAAGCACCTTTCCGCTGTTGAGCAACACGATGATGTCAGGGTAAGCATGAACAGGGCCGTTAATCTGGAATCCCAGTCTGGAGATATTCCGATGCCACCACTTGACGTTACCCAGCGCTGACAGTGCCCACACCACCTTGAACTCGTACTCGTTCATATCTTCTTCGGCGGTATAGAGCGATTTCGGCACCATCGAGGTAAATGCCGTTGGGGAGATCACCGCTGGCAGCGCATAGTTGGGCAAACAGGAAATCTTGTCCTGCTCCAGCCAGGTATCAAAGACGCCGGAGCGATGTTCGGCAATCAATTCCTTCACTTTCCCCTGAATCTTCACGACATAAGGATACGGCGACTGCTCCAGCTCAGAGAGCTGATCTTCGCTCATGGTGCCGATCACCCGGTCGATATACTCATCCAGCTCCCGGTCGTTGACGCAGTTCATCTTGGACAGCTTTTGCTTGATAATGCCCTTACACAGCGAGAGGCGCTTTTCCGAAGGCTGAGTATTAAACCACTCCCGGAAAAAGGCACTGTCGCCGCCGGACAGCCGCCACGCCTTTGCGGTGCTGTTTTTGCTGTCGTCTACGTCCACCCGCGCCATCTCAGCATTGACTGTGGTGAAATCTACACGGGCGTCCTTGTCCCGCAGAGAGAAACCGCCCTCCAAATGCTCCAGTTCCAGGGGTTCATAGGCTTCCGAAAACAGGCTGGGGCCAGTCTCCAGCATAAATTGGGGGAAACGCAGGGCGGCGGCTTCATCTGCAAATTCCTCATTCATTCGGAACTGATTCATTTTGTTGCGCACCTCCGATGGAGCCTGGCTCAAAGCGGTATTGTCGGCCTGGTTGATCTCGTCCTCATAGGTTTTGTTCTGTTGCAGGGCCTGTGACAGCATGGGGTCAGACTGCATGGTTCCATCCTGCACGGATTGCTCTGCCTCCTTTGTGGCTGCTTCAAAACGCGCCTTCAAATCCGAGCCGTCTACCTCCGGCAGATCTGGTTCGTCAGCGGGAGGCGGGACAAGAGGAAGTTGCTCCGGCTCCTGGGTGGGCGCAGTCGTAATGGGCACGTCCACATCCTGTGCCCGGTAGTCGCGGCTGCTGAAACCGGCGCTGTTCAGCCCGGCCACAACCTTCTCCAGCGTCTGGTGGAAGTCTGCGGAAGATGTGATGACATAGGAGAGATTCAGCACTTCACTGCTGTTTTTCTGTGTGTAGGGCAGGCGAAGTACGCGCCCCAAAATCTGCTCCACATCCACGGTAGAAGTGCGGTTTGCCACCGTGGCCAACACATAGGCAAAGGGGCAGTCCCAGCCCTCTTTCAGGGCATTCACGGTGATGATGTACCGGATGGGGCAGTCTTGGGACAACAAGTCCACATTTTTCAGCTCGTCCTTATCGCCGGTTTTGATGGCAATTTCCTTTTCAGGAATACCGCCGTCCACCAGTGTTTTCTTGATTTTTTCATATGTAGTGCTGTCCGCATTGTTGCGGGGCTGGGCTTGGAACAGAACGATGGGACGAATATAGCGCCCACTGGTTTCCTGATCCCGTTTGGCCTGTGCCTCCAGCTTGGCGCGAATGGCGATAGCATCTCCATACACATCGGCCTGAGATTTCCGGTTATACACGATGACCGGTAGCTTAACCATGTTGGCCTTTTTCAGCCGTGCAGCGTCCACAAAAGAGATGATGTTGCTTTTCTTCTTGGGGGTGGCGGTCAGGTCAAACACAAAGCTGGGATTGAAGTTTTGCAGCATTTCCACGCTCAAATCCGAAGTGGCATGGTGGCTCTCGTCCACGATAACCACCGGATTCAGATAGCGGATCACCTGGATCAACGCCGTCTCATCGGTATCGGCCAGCAGAACGGACGGATCATCCATCCATTTTGCAAACTCGGCCAGATAACCGTTCTCCTGATAGGCTTTGCGGCCTTCCTTTTTGCTGGTACGGAAGGAATCATAGCTGAGCACAAACAAGGAAAGCTGTTCTGTCACGGCGGAAGGGGTGAAGTTTTGTCCCATGAGGGCTTGCTCTTTGGAGTACACCTGCACCCGCCCGCCAAAATCCACATCCAGCCGCTGACGATAGGGATGGTCTGGATTTTCCAGTGCCTTGCGGGTCTGGGTCAGAATGGCCTCGGAGGGCACCAACCATACAACGGCCTTGGCCCGGCGCTGAGGCATGGCGTCAAAAATTGTCCGCAGAGAACTGGCGGCAATATAGGTCTTGCCGCCGCCGGTGGGTACCTTAGCGCACACATGGGGCACGCCGGGGAGCACATTCACATAGTTGGGCATACCGCCAAAACCCACCAGAACATTCTTTTCGTTCCAGAGGGCTTGATACGCCTTTGCCGGGCTTTGCAGCTCCACCACCAGCTCCAGATAGCGCGCAAGATCGGCAATGACTTCTTTCTGATACGATTTCAGTTCCATTTCTTCACGCTCCTTTACAGCCGGGCAATATCCCGTGGAATTTTCTTGAAGGTGATATTGTGCTTGCGCAGCGTCTCCTGTGGGATAGCGCACAGGTCAGCGTAGATGGTGTAGCCCTCGGCTTTGGTCTGGATGGTAGCTAAAAAGGCATGATCCAGTGTGGTGACGCTTTCCCGCTTATAATAAAAGTAATAGGCAGTGTTGCGGCACAAACCCATGAAATAGGGCTCGTCCACGGGCTGCTCAGCAGATAGAGACTCTTTGGTCTCCATATAGTAGACGTATTCCCGAATCTTCTGCAAGCCCACTTCCTCGTTGAGGTTTCCATCCGGCATCAACAGAACTGGTCCTAGCTCGTAGTAACTGAAATTGCCGCCGGTACCCTTCACGGCTTTTTTACCCTCTCCATAGCCGTCAATCACACGCTTGACACGCTCGGCGGTAATGTTGTCGGCGTAGTCCATCATTTCTACCAGGATGAATTTACGGTTGCCGCCGTCGGCCTTGTTCATATTCAGCACAGCATGGGCAGTAGTGCCTGAACCAGCAAAGGAGTCGAGAACTATATCTTTATCTGAAGCTATCCATTTTACAATTCTATCGAGTAATAAAACGCTTTTTTCTGTATCAAATCCAGCATATGAACCAGACAAAAGAATGTCCATCCAGTTGTCGCTCAATAGTTTCCCGGATTGTGGCGGTACATAATACTGGATCGTGCCCGTTTCATTCATTCGGACAAAGTCCAGTTTTTCATTGGTCGCCATCAGATGCTCAATATAGTAATCATCAATGGACATCTTATCTGCATATTCAGAAAGAAATTTTTCATAATTTTTAGTTGCTTTGCTGGCTCTTGTTTTTTCCCATCTCCATTGACCTTTTTCTGGGCAGTATCCAAAGATTTCATATCGCATAGTAGGTCTATCTGTTCCACGCCAAAATGTATCCCATTTTCCTGCTTTTTCAATTTCAAAGTCTTTGGAAAGTTTGGGAAGTTTAGCTTGAGGATTCTTAGAATACAAGTAAATATACTCATGCCCTAGTGATAACGCCTGCACAGTTTCAAACTGGGCCTGAACATTTTTGATACCTCGACGCACAGAAATACAATTTCTAAAATTTGCAACCCCAAATATTTCATCCATGATACATTTGAGATTTGCATATTCAAAAACATCAATACTTACAAAAATAAATCCATCTTCTGCCAAAAGCCGTTGCAACAGCTTCAGGCGGGGATACATCATGCACAACCATTTATCATGCCGAGAAAGATCCTCGCCTTCTCTGCCCACCACTTCACCCAGCCACTTTTTGATCTTAGGATCATTGACGTTATCGTTATACACCCAGCCTTCATTGCCTGTGTTGTAGGGTGGATCGATGTAGATACACTTCACTTTGCCTTCGTACCGGGGCAGCAAGGCTTTCAGCGCCTCCAGGTTATCACCGTGGATAATCATGTTTTCACTGCCATTATCCTCGGTGTGCTGTCCGGCTTCATCATAGCTGTACTGGCGCTCCAACACCCGATAAGGCACCTCCTGGTGGTGATTTACCACCTTATCTTTTCCAATCCATTCAAGTGTTGGCATGGGAATTATCCTCCTGTCGGTTTGGTGCTTGATTGGCTGCGTTAGTATTTATCATTTGAGCAAACGCACCAGCTACCTTTGCAAGCTCTGTCTGTCCTTTTTGGATGATCTGTTGCTGATCCATTGCCTCCATCATCCCTTTCGGAACATACGGATTCTGAATGGTTTCCCATGTGATTTTATCCTTATATCCAAGAGAAATAGCCATTTTCTCAAGTAATTTATCTTGTGCTTGCTGCATTTGCTTTAACTGTATTTCATCTGGGTCCTTGACACAAAGTGCATGATAGTATTCACTCCAAGCCTGTCGAACATTTTTATCATCCGAAAAAACAATATCAATAATGTTCATGGCTCGTGTACTTTCTACAGACCATCCTACTCGATTTATCATCAACGTCTTAAATATATCCATTTTATCTTTCCGTCTTTGAGCCCGCTCTTGAAGATATTGGCCAACAAATACAGCAACCACAGGAATAAGCAATACCGCGATTAAGTTTAGAATTGTCATGATTATTTCAAATATAGTCATTGCGTTTTTCTCCCTTTCTTTTCCTCTTGACATTTCGGGAAAATATCCACAACATCTCCAATATTGACTCCGAGTACGCCGCAAATTTTCCCCAGCGTTTCCAATGTCACTTCTTCATCTCGGTTCAGTTTTGTCATGGTGTTGGGGGCGATCCCCGCTGCTCGCCGCAGATCAGCCTTGCTCATTTTTCGGTCAATGAGCAGTTTCCAGAGTTTATTGTAAGAGATGACCATATTGGTGCCCTCCGGTCAGAGAATTCGACTTTTTTATTATATCAGATATTGACGCTTGGGACAATTGGTTTTCGCACCCCCATGCGAAAATAGTCAACCAAGGCCGAGGGTTCTGCAAGGCTTCTTCGTAGGCTCTGTCCAGCCACCGCTGAACAAATACAGGCACAGAAATCTGCCCGCTATACGGGCAAATCTCTGTGCCTGTTTTGCCTGTTCGGGCAGAGGAGCATCCATTGTGTGGGAACAGGATGGATAGTCACTGCACGGACAGGCGGGGTGTCCAGAGGGGCGCAGCCTCTTTGGCTCTGGGTTTCCAATAGGGGCGAGCAGCATCCCTGTTGGCACACGATTTTCCGTAGGAAAGTCTAGTGTGTTATACCTTTGTGGAGCAGATGGCAGCCGGAATTGTAGCACGCCCCGGAAAGTGTGGCTACAGTTGCGGCGTTCTGGCGGGAAAGGTTGCCCCTTACGGGGCGGCATGAGCGACAGAAAAAGGATGGCAGGCGGTGCGAATATGCACTGTCTGCCATCCTTGTCATCTGCGGAACAAAGGTATATCAAAGCCCCGTCAGCAGCTGCTTACCATCGTATCAGAACCACCACGGCAGCTTCCCGCGCAGACTGTCCATCGCCTCGCCCTCAACCTTCTTCGTCCGGCTCTCGCTGAGATGGAAATGGAGTGCTGTGCCGATCAGCGGGTGCTCAATACCATCGGTAAATCCATAGCGATACAGCAGATAAGTCTGCTCTCTGGCAGTCAGCTTGTCCATCGCCGCATACAATTCCATTAGCTGTTCTTTTTGGATATAGATTTGTTCCGGCGTTTGGGTGTGAGGGTCAGCAATGGCCTCGATTCGCAGCATCCGTTCATCATCTGAGAGAACGTCATCCAGATATACTCTCTGGAAGCCGGGGCCGTCTTTCTTATCCACCATCCGTTGTTCAAACTGAGCGAGGGCTGCGCGAATGCAGTCCGTCATGGCATTGCGGATTGCCGGTGCCGCATAGGTCAGGAATTTCATACCCCGTCCGGCGTCAAATAAAGGAATCGCGTTCAGCAGGCCGATACTTCCCTCCTGCACTAAATCATCTAAATCCATTCCAATATCATTTTCATCCAGACCCATGCTCCGGTATTGCTCCAACGCGATTTTTCGGATGAATCCCAGATTGTTTTCCAGCAAAATATCACGGGCAGCCGTATCCCCTGCCTGCGCCAGCTTGCACAGCCGCTCATTGCTCAGGGCCGGCATTTTGTTTCTCCTGCGCGTGGTCTAAGGTGGATTGGAGAAATTCCGTCAGCGCCTGACCGAACTTGTCCAACGCTTCCTTTTGCACGCCGTCCATTCCTGCCGCGCTCTGGGTAACGGCGGCGGAAATCATTTCGGGTGTGATGGTCGGTGCCTGGACATCTTGGCCTTTTGTCAATTCGGAGAACATCTGCTGGGTGATGCCTTTGGTCAAGGTTTGTGCCGCCGTAAAATCGTTACCAATCTCTTTCTTCACTTCCCGCAGCGCCGCTATGAACGTGTTCTGTATCATCGTCAGGTCTGCCTGATATACAGGGACTTTCTGCCGGTTGACAGTTCTGGCAGCCTGCACCGCAGCGTCTGTTTTATTGTTCCGGCGCAGCATGGCGCTGAGGGTGGTAAGCATTTGATTCTGTCCGGCGAAACCAGCAGCCAGCGTATCGTCAAAATATTGCTCGATCATGTAGGTAACTTCTGCAAAACGCGGGCTTTCCAACAGGCGGTTGACAATTTCAGCATTGGCTTTCCCGGTGTACAGATTCCGCGCCGCCTGCACCGACAGGCCCAGTTCTTCAATATCAAAATTTGTCCGGTCAGGCGTGTTGACTTCCCCCAGCAGAAAATCTGTTGAAACTTCAAACACTTTTGCAATGCGGAGCAAATGTTCTGTGCTGATCTTATCGGTTTTACCGCTGACAAACCGGCTGATGGCGCTCTCGGTGCTGCCGATGCGGGTCGCCAGCTGTGCCTGGGTAATTTTATGTTCCTTCATAAGCTCCTGCATCCGCTGCCGGATATTGCCGGGCAGATAGGCTCCCTCCATGTGACACACACCTCTTTCCTGTAAACTCTCTGCTTTCATTATACCTTATAAAACCAGCGTGGGCAAATGCTTTCCGCTGGTCTCGCCGCTCTGATGTCTTGCATTTTTGCAAGATTTCAGGGTGGCGATTTTTCATTTCTTGCACTTTTAGCGGATTTTTCGGTCTATAGGCTTTTTCCCCGTATATTCAGGCAGACGGGCAGATACCGTCAATAAATGATGGAGGGCAAAGCCTATGAATTTGTTTGAAACTGTAAAATCTGCTGTCACTGTGAAGCAGGCCGCCGAGCACTACGGCTGCAAGGTCAACCGGGGCGACATGATCTGCTGCCCCTTCCATGATGACAGGCATCCCAGCATGAAGCTGAACAGGGATTATTTCTACTGCTTTGGCTGCGGGGCCACCGGGGACGTGATCGACTTTGTGGCGCGGCTGTTCGGCCTGAGCAGCTACGAGGCCGCAAAGAAGCTGGCCTATGACTTCGGCATCGACCCGGACAAGCCCCCGGCAGCCGTGGCACTGAAAAAGCCCTATCCGCTGGCGCGGGCCTTCCGCAACGATGAGATGTACTGCCAGCGGGTGCTCTGCGATTATCTGCATCTGCTGGAACGCTGGAAAATCAAGTACGCCCCACAGTTGCCGGAGGAAAATCCAGACGATCGCTTTGTGGAGGCGTGTCATATGATCGAGTATGTAGATCATTTGTTGGACGTGCTCATGTTTGCGGAACTGGAGCAGCGCGTGAAGGCGGTGGATATGCTCCTGAAGGACGGAACCATCGCCGCGCTGGAGCAGCGGCTGAAACGTCTGGAAAAGGAGGTGCAGCACCGTGGCGAAGAACAAGCAATCGCCTGAGGTCAACCAGCCTGTCTGGTTTGACGGCAAGAGCATCAACGAAGCCCTGTTTTGTGATGATTTTCTCGGCAGACACAAGATCATCTACACAAACGGGGCTTTTTTCACGCCCGATGGCCGTGTGACCGATGAACTGCCGCTGCGTGGAGAAATTTTTGAGGAACTGAAATGCTGTGCGGTCAGCAATATCCCCCGCAAAATCAGCAACATTGTGGAACTGATGAAGCTGGCGGCGCTGGTAGAGGATTTCCCACCGGAAACTGACCGCATTCATCTGGCAAACGGCACGTTATTTCTGGATGACACCTTTACGGAGGGAAAACAGGACATTGTGCGCTGCCGTCTGCCAGTGTCCTATAATCCCGAAGCACCCGCGCCGACCCGCTGGTTGGCCTTTCTGGATGGGCTGTTGTACCCGGAAGACATCCCTACCTTGCAGGAGTTTATCGGCTATTGCCTGATCCCCAGCAACAAGGGCCAGCGTATGATGGTCATTAAGGGCAACGGCGGCGAGGGTAAAAGTCAAATTGGCGTGGTGCTGGCTGCCCTATTCGGCAACAATATGAAGGACGGCAGCATCGGAAAAATTTCAGAGAACCGCTTTGCCCGCGCCGACCTGGAACACATTCTGCTGTGTGTCGATGACGATATGCGGATGGAGGCGCTGCGGCAGACCAACTACGTCAAATCCATCGTCACCGCACAGGGCAAAATGGATTTGGAGCGTAAAGGCAAGCAGAGCTACCAGGGCTGGATGTATGCCCGGCTGCTGGCTTTCAGCAATGGAGACTTACAAGCCCTGTACGACCGAAGCGACGGCTTCTATCGGCGGCAACTGGTCCTGACCACCAGGGACAAGCCCGCCGACCGGGTAGATGACCCTGACATCGCCGAGAAGATGGCCGCCGAGGCCGAGGGAATTTTCCTGTGGGCTTTCGAGGGGTTGCAGCGTCTGGTCAGGAACGGCTTCAAGTTTACTGAGAGTGACCGCGCCCGGCAGAACCGGGAGCTGGTCAAGCGGGACAACAACAACTTCTTCGATTTCATGGAGGCCGAGGACTATATTCGGCTCAAGGCGGATGCCTGCATTAGCTCCAAAGACCTCTATACCATTTATAAGATGTGGTGTGAGGAGAACAACCTGGTAGCTCTGAAAGCCCGGAGCTTCAGCGATGCCGTGATTGCCAACCTGAAAAAGTACAACCTGGAGCACACCAACAACATCGCCAACTCAGCAGGCCGCCGCGTATGGGGCTATCTGGGAATTGAGGCACTTGTACGGCCTGAGATGCCCACTTCCCTCTGGGGATAAAACTGTATATGGGAGAACTTGGCCTTTTCGCTATGTACGTATGTACGAGGCCCGTACAGACGCATCCGGCGAAAGGCTTCAGAGGGCGTAACCGTTTGTTACTCCCTTGAAGTGGCTGTGACCAAATTGGTCACAACCAAGTTAAAACGCTCCAAGTCAGATGGATGTCGTGCTTCACAACGCCCTTACCCTGCCAGCAAGGGGTCGGCGAGTCACCGACCCATATTTTTATGATTGAAGTGGCTGTTCCCATTTTGGGAACGGCCAAAAACCTGTATAAGAGGAAACTTGGCCTTTTTACTATGTACGTATGTACAAGTTCTGTACGCACGTACATAGCGAAAACCCTAAAACGCACCATATACACGAATCCTTTACGACACTAAAGTGGTTGTGGACATTTTGTCCACAACCACACAGGTTTGTCCGAGTTGTCACGGCGACAACTCGGTTTTGATGGCACTGGACAAAATGTCCAGTGCCACCGCTTCTCGCAAGGAATCTTTAACGGTCTGAAGTAGGTGTGGACAAAATGTCCACATTCTTTTTATTGTATAACCTTTTTGGAAGTGCATCTGCTTTGGTCCAATCCCTGTAATCAAGTGGTCATTTTGACCACCTGATTTTTACGGAGTGGGCGCGACGCGTAACAGATAAAACCGAAGTTCTCAAAATGATAACTCCGGTGGCTTCGTTGCAGATGAAATCAAGTTATCATTTTGATAACTTAATTTTGATACGGCTACAATCAAGTTCCCGAAGTGGGAACTTGATTCGGCAGGAGTTGCAAATCAAGTTACGGAAAGCGTAACCTGATTTCAGATAATCGCCCAAATTCCCATTTTGAGGATTTGGGCGTGAGCAATTAGGCGTTACGGTATTTTGGTACTTCTCAGAATGGGAAGCACCACTTTACGGGATAAAGGTGAGCGTGGATAAGGAACTTGACAAACTTTATCAAGTTCCTCAAAGAGAAGTGTGTGCGATTGTTTTACGCTGGCGGTAGCCTTTCTGCCGACAGGCATTGCTGCAATATCTGGCATCTGCCCGAATCGGCAAGAACTGCTCACCACAGCAAGCGCAGGTATACGTTCCACGTTCGGCACGCTTTTTAAGGCTTTTACGCAGATTCAGCATCTTGTGACCGCAGGTTTGGAAGCTGCAATATTTGCGGTTTCGGGTCTGGGTGTAGATGATTTTACGGCAGTATTCACACTGGATTCTGCGCACACTGGGGTCGCCATCAATGAAATATTCCATCAGGGTGTCCT
>ENA-ORTI01001399-ORTI01001399.1-human-gut-metagenome-genome-assembly--contig:-NODE-1399-length-24803-cov-27.749353_pt1 | contig 24803 bp, 19 predicted proteins | sample MGYA00242071_ERZ509191 | MGnify/ENA primary metagenome ERZ509191 (study PRJEB26280, sample SAMEA2338832) | human gut metagenome | biome: human gut; feature: human-associated habitat; material: faeces...
ACATTGAAAATCAGCGAATCATATAGTCCTATTGGTTGGGAAAGTTTTATTTAATATAGCAACGTAAAGAAAAAAGCCATTCACTCACGATGGATGGTGCTAGTAAGTTTCAAAGAACTATATGTTTTTAATCCTTTCACTTATAAAATCAAATAAGTCATTTTTAACAAACCCAATATTAAAATCACAAGTAATCGGATTTGAAACATTCGAATTTAAAAATCTTGTAAAATCAGCATACCCTCGTAATGGAATCTCATCGCCAATCACAAGTAGTATTCTAAGAGGAAACGATGAGAGGCTGTATAGTTTTCTATTTCCGTCTGCAATCATAAGGTCCTTAAACAATGTTGATTGATCTTCTTTTAAAGTTGCGCCCACTAATAGATGGTATTTTTCTTTACCATCTAAAAATGAGAATTTATTAAGAAGAAATTGCGAAATATTTAGTCCTTTTATTTCTTCTATTGGCATAAGACTACACATCATTACAAGCATTTGTTTTGCGCAAAATAAAGGGTTAATATCAGTAATTGTTATTCCAAATCCAGTGATTGTTTCGTTTTTTCAAATTCATTAAATTTGCTTTTTAAAATTGCAGCCACAGCATCTACTAATTTTTTATAGTCTTTAACGTACCATCTGCCTGTATTGTTATTGCAACTATCGCAAAGTGTGTAATCCCCTATTCCCCTCTGACTTATTTTGTTGGCGATTTTAACTTTTCCATCATTGAAACACGATTCTGGAGGAAAGTGTTCAAAAGATAGTTTTTTTCTTCTAAACATATGTGACAAATTCCCGTTTTATTCATTTTTACCATCTCTCTTTATTTTGCAGCATCTTGTTGAATATGATTTAATTATTTAAGTGTCTTAATTAGCAAGTCCCCTAAAAGGGAAACAGCAAAGAAAAATAGAAACAACGCGTCATTGTATTTGGTATTTTCATATTTGTCGTTTCTGTTATGCATTTGTATATTTCTTATGTTTTTTCCTGGTCTTTCTTCTTTTAAGCCTTTGAAATCGCATTCGGTCGAAAGGTAGAATTCTAAATAATATCGCAACCCGGATGAAACATCAGAAAGTTTGTTGGCCGAATTAAGTATTTGCATCAATGTTATTGAATCAGGGTCGATGAGCAAGGAATTCCCCACTTCTTTTATTAGCACATTTCTTAGTATTTTCTCGATTGTTCCGCAAAGGTTAACGCAGCATTCGTTTTCAAGCGCTTTTGTAATAGGCGCGTCACCTTTTTTCGTCCTGTAAAAAGAAATTATGTTTTCAAGGACTTCGAACGCTCCAAAAAATTCAGATGATATTTGCACATCGCCATTAAAATAGTTTTTCTCTACTGAAGCACAAGCGATTGTTAGGTATTTTGCAAAATCGTTAGACAATTTTTCATCACACAAAACACATGTGACTATTTGAGTGTACAATCCCAAAAACAAATTCATGCTTTGTTGCTTATAGTAAGGATACTTATCGCTTCTGGGATTTCCGAGCTCTCCAAACACTTCAGAAAGGCTATCAGGCTTCTCAACACTAAAAATGGAATCGCAATTATTAACAAATGTCCCATCTACCATATTGTGTGTAATTTGCAAGAGTCTTAGAGGATCATCGCCTTTTTTAAGCAAATCCACCGCCGGTGACAAGTCTATAGGGCCTGAATCGAAATGTTGCCCATGCATATGTAAGTACTCGTCCAATCCTTCTCTAACTTTTAAAGAATAGGAAGAATAATCGGCAACGCATCCTAATTTAAATAACTTTGCCAACTTCGAATACTCTTCAAGCAAGCTCGCAACTTGCATTATTTCTTCGCTGTTGGGGTTTATTTCCTTTTGCTTAATACCTTCCAATGCCCTTTTGCAGATGAAATTTGCTTTATCCTTCAAAAAATCATATTGATAATTAGCTTTTGTTCTAAGCAAAAAGTCGACATAAACCCTATCGTCAAATATATCAGTCTTTTCAAGACCATCAAAAAGTGATTTGAAATTTTCAAAATGCTCTACCTTCGAATATCTTTTTTGGCATATTTCAAATTTTGAGAGCAAGGTCAGAGGCATGGTTCTCTCTATAAAAGAAAAGACATTATCAGAAACCACATTTGAAAATTTTGTATAGATTAGTTCCAATAAACTATCAGCAATTTCATACCATTTAACTTCAACATGACTATTCTTAGAAAAAACAATCTCATAATTTTTGTTTATGTAATCTACAAAGGTTTTGTTCGATGGACTAATTTTAAGTGATAATTGTTTTATTCTATCTTTTATATTATCATCAATTGCATATTCATCGATTTCCGTAACAAACTTTTTAAATGATGAAATCCAAATGTATTGATAAAGGCTAACCAAATCATAAACATCAGAATTTATGGCGCCTACATTTTTTTCTAAAATTTCCAGGTTTTCAACAACGTTTTTAGCAAAAATGCCACCAGCAAAATCCCTATATCCGTAGTATTCAATCATAGTCAATAGTTCTTTGCTGTTTTCAAAATAACATGGCATAAAAGTACCTCACTTTTAAATCAAAAAACATCGTGCTTATGAATTGACATAGATGCATTTCACCTTTAATGATGAAGTTATTTGATTATTTTTATAATTTCAAAATCGTGTTCTGATAATTTTTGTTGGACAATATCAAGTGATATTTCCGATTTATCAATTCCTATAAATTTTCTACCATTTTGTATAGCTGCAAGAAGGGTTGTTCCACTGCCAGAAAAACAATCTAAAACATACCCATTAATATTTGATGATTGTTGTACAATCAAAGAAATCATATCAAGATTTTTTTCAGTTGGATAAATAGGATACTGTGGATCTTTAAAAGTCCAAACATCCTGTATTTTCATTCCCTTATGTTCATCAGCAAATTTCTTTATTCTTGGATTACCATTCGAAGACCATTCTATAAGTCCTTCATTATCCATTCTATCGAATTCTGCTGGATTTGTTCTCCAATGTCTACCTTCGGGAGGATTCATTCCACGCCAAGGTTGACCAGTAGGACTATTTACGCTTGATTCACCAGGTGCGTGCAAAGGAATAGTTGTATAGCGTCTTCCATTCTTATCAATTTTAGGAAATTTCTTTTTTAATTCATCAGGATCTGTAATTGCAATTCTGACGTCATTCCATATATTTTTTTTATAATCCTTTGAATAAAAGAGAATAACATCTTTTTGATTTCCAAATGCTTTTCTATCAAAATTCTTCGGATTTGATTTTATTCTAGTAATGTCATTTTTAAAATTTTCATCACCAAAAATGTCGTCAAGCATCACTTTAAAATAATGACTCATTTTTGTATCGATATGAACATACAAGCTTCCGTCTTCAGATAATAGTTCATGTAACAAAACAAATACTTTATACATAAAAGACAAGAACTCTTCTTTTGTCATCGTGTCTTCATATGCAATCTTGCCCGTTTTTTTTCTACTAATCGTACTTGCCCTGCCGTCAGAAACAGCAAAAGTTTGGTTCGTATTGAATGGTGGATCTATATACACTAATTCAATTTTTCCTTTAAGCGAAGGAAGTAGCCTTTGCAAACCATCAATGCAATCATCATATATAAAATATGACCTATCTAAATCAAGAGAGATTCCTTCTTTATTAAACTGCAGAGCTTCTTCTTTTTCGTGTTTTCCATCAAAAAAAAGCATTCGAATTACCTCCCTTATAATGAATATAGGAACTCTCTTAATAGAAGGCTTGAAACAATTATTTGATTATCATGTTCCTTTAAATAGTTGAACATTTTATTGTTTTTTTAATATAAAGAATGCCATCCATAATTCCTATCGTTATAACTTTAGCTGAAAGCTTATTGCTTAAAAACTTTGATGTTATAGTGGATACGGCATCGTCAAATTGAGCATTTTGATGTCCACCAAAGTCAGTTAAGAACTTTGCTTCACCCAAAACGTATGTACCATTAAACCTCCCAATAAAGTCAAGTCCTTTATTTCGATTATATCCAAGCATTTCACGAGCAAATTTTTTCATTTCAGCATCAGAAATATTTAAAACCGCATTTTCGTTCGATGCCATAAATTCTTTAATTGTTTTATAAACTGGTACACCAAGTGTTCCTTTGTCAATCCAATATTTAAACATAGGCCCCATTTGCCTGTTTGTCTCTTTTGGCTCAGTGCACTTCTCAAAAACAGCGTCTAATCCCATGGCGTATAAGTTTCCAGCAATTCTATTAATTGTTTGTGGGTTTCTTGAAATAGATAAAGGATCATTTTTTAAATAAGCGACATATGAGTCTTTTATAGGAAATAATTCTAATTTTAGTAACATTCTTACAAGTTCTTCATTGTTTCTGCTTTCAAAAGCAGTTTTTATTTTAGACCTTGTTGCAGTTGGAATCTCACGCCTAATGTTTGGCGAAATCGGATACACCTTAAATAATTCATCCAAATAATTATTTTGAGAAGCAAATTCAACGCTCATCTCAGTCCATAAATTCATAATTTCGTTCCTCCTTGATTGTTATGTCAATATCATATTTTTTAAAATAAGTCATTAGGACGTCTTTAGTTTATAGCAAACTAAATTTTTTATTTTCACATTCATTAATCAAAGTTAAAAAAATACCTAAAGCTTTAACTAAAACCATTTGAAAAGATTTAGGATAAATCTTAATTTGATTTTTCTTGCAGGATAGAAAGTATTCATAGCTCATCCCTCCATGCAAATTAATTAGTAAAGAAAATTTTAGCATTTCCTTAAGAAATTTACAAGTAGATTGCAGGATATCATCGAAGCAAGATGAGAATTTTAAAAAATCTATCGTTCCGCAGCAGCGCCTATCTTTCCGTTGATAATGCTTTCGTTCCGTAGCAATATGCAAAAAGAACAAGAGCCTCATAAAAATGACGTTTGGCAGATCTACAAGGCTCTGAACGTTGCTGGCGGAAAGGATAAATGTTTCTATCTGCAATAAAAAAGGTTTGACACAATTTGTATCAGACCTATATTTTCTATTTGGTGGAGCTGAGGGGAATCGAACCCCTGTCCAAATGAGGCCCCGCTTCAAGCACTACAGCTTAGGCTGACTTGTCAGTCGAATCTCATGGTGTCAGTCGACCAAGGAAACTCGACTCCCTGTCTTTGTGTCCGTCTTTCTACTGGCAAGAAAAAGTATAAAGATAAGGTGAATCTGTTTACGCGTACAAGAAGAAAACTCACCGAGTTCTTCAAGACACGTCCGTGGCCTAGGAACTAATGCCTAGGCAAAACTGGTAACTAATTCTAGATTAGTAAGCAGCAGCCATTTGGAAAGAGGGCTGACGGAAGAATGACACGTTTTTCTTGGCACTTGTGTTTGTGTAAGGTCATTAGGTGACCAATCCGCTGCTCTTAAAGTTCCTCCTCACCTGTCGAGACCTAGACAGCCCCAATGTGAAACGAAACTTCACATATATTATTATACGTCGATTATAGAAAAAGTAAAAATCAAAAAAAGAAAAGCGAGGCTTAGCCTCGCTAATCTTAGTTATTCTAATTATTAGATAACTTCTCTTTTTCTAAAGAAAGGAACAGCTATTTCGTGTACGATTAGAGGAACAATTCCTAAAGCGGCACAGATCATCCAGTTGTACCACTCAAGTCCGTTGCTATGACCGAGGAAGATATCGGTAAGTCCAGGAACTTCAGTGACCAATATTTGAAGAATCAATCCGAATCCAAAGGCTACGATGAAGAACCAGTTAGTTCCCTTGAATACATAGATGAATGACTTCTTGATATTGCTCATTCCAATCATATGGAAGAGTTCTGCAAGACCTAAGGTAGTGAAAGCCATAGTACGTGCATCCTCAAAGCAAGATATAGCATGTATTGCTTCTCCAATATCTAATTCAGTGCCGGCGTTTCCACTAGCATACATCGGGTTGGCGTTGAGGAATATCTCCATAGATTTAATTCCATCAGGTGATAAGATTGAATTCAAATTTGTGCCATTATTCAATGCATTATATACATCGTTCCAATTAGCATAAGTAGATTTATCTCTACCGGCTATTAAAGCTTCTTTTAAGCTTTCCGAAGCCATCATTTGACTCCAAGTTAAATGATAGTCAGGGTTAGTCATTCCATAGATGACAGGAATAAGGAAGGCTGCGAAGACGATGATGAAGATGATGAAACCATAGAACATATTGAATTTGAATCCACCATGAGCAAAAATTCCATCTTTTGGATTTCTAGGAGCATTGTTCATGATATCAGGATCCTTGTCATCACGTCCTAAGGCGATGGCGGGTAGTGAATCTGTAATCAAGTTGATCCAAAGCAACTGCATAGCGGTCATAGGAGCTATGATGTTTGCACATGTAGCTAAGAACATGACCAAGATTTCAGCAAAGTTGGATGAAAGCAAGAAGAAGATAGTCTTTTTGATGTTTGAATAAATACCACGACCTTCTTCTACAGCTTTTTCAATAGAAGCGAAGTTATCATCGGCTAAGACGATATCAGCAGCAGATTTTGCAACATCAGTTCCGGTGATTCCCATAGCGATTCCGACATCTGCGGCTTTTAATGAAGGAGCATCGTTAACACCATCACCTGTCATTGCAGCGATTCCACCGTTAGCTTTGATAGCCTTGACGATTTCGACTTTGTTTTCAGGTGAAACACGAGCAAATATTCTCTTGGTCTTGACCAACTCTTGAAGCTGTTCAGGAGTGCATTTATCTATTTCAGCACCGGTCATAGTTTGCTCAGGAGAAGTAGCAATTCCTAACTCTCTTCCGATGGCTAATGCAGTATCGGCATGGTCACCAGTGATCATAACTGTTGTAATTCCAGCACGATGTAGCTTTTCAACGGCAGGCTTAGCCTCCAAGCGAGGAGGATCAATCATTGCGACCATTCCGACATAGATGAGATTATCCTCATTTATTTTCTCACCATTATGGATTGCAAAGGCTAATACACGGAATGCTTGTTGTGCTAATTCTTTAGCGGCATTGTTGATATTAGCTATATCACCATCGGTGATATCTCTGACTTCACCATTGATTAAGATTCTATTAGCATGAGAGAGAATTGAATCCAAAGCACCTTTGGTGAAGATGATGGTTCCATCAGCTTCACTGTTTTTGAATTCATATTTCTTCAAAGTGGCATTCTCAGGAATGTCTTTGATGACATGCATAGTAGACATCATCTTTCTGACTGAATCGAAAGGCATCTCGTCAATTCTGGGAAGAGAAGACTTCTCAGTCTCCTCTTTTTCAATATTGAATAGATGTGCAAAATCCAATAAGGCGATTTCTGTAGGATCTCCGTATCTATCTCCATTGATAGAAGCATTGGAGTCTAGCATCATTCCTTTGGTGACTAATTCGAATTCTTCACTATGGATATCAACTTTATCAGCATCGATGATTTGATTGTTGGCGTAGACCTTTTTGATGGTCATACGATTTTGAGTTAAGGTTCCAGTCTTATCAGAGCAAACATAAGTGACAGCACCTAAAGTTTCGACAGAAGGCAACTTTCTTACGATGGCGTTGACTTTGACCATCTTGGACATACCCATGGCCAAGACGATAGTGACGACTGCAGGTAAACCTTCAGGAACAGCTGCGACAGCCAAAGCGATAGCAGCAGTGAACAAGTTGATGATATCTTCAGGCTTGAATGTTCCATTCATGAAAGAAGGAATCAACCAGAGCAATCCAACGATGAACATTGCGACGACGATTCCGATACAAATGAATCCGAGAATCTTTCCTAATTCAGCAAGCTTCTTTTGCAATGGAGTTTCTTCATTGCTCTCTTGAAGCATGGAAGCAATCTTACCTATTTGGGTATTCATTCCAGTACCCACGACTATTCCTTCTCCACGTCCGTAAGAAATAGGACATGAAGAGTGAGCGATGTTGGATTCATCTCCGACAGCATGATCGCCTTTTAACAAGGCATTGCAGTCTTTCTCTGATGGAACGGATTCACCTGTCAAAGAGGCTTCATCAGATTTTAAGTTGACTGATGTTGTCAAACGAACATCTGCAGGAGTAATGGTTCCTTCTTCGAGGATAACGACATCACCCAATGCTACTTCAGTAGCCTTTACAGTCTTCAATTTTCCATCACGTCTAACTGTACATGAAGGAGAAGACATCTTTTTTAAGGCTTCGAGTGATTGAGCAGCTTTAGCTTCTTGGGCAGTTCCGATTACAGCATTCAAGATGACGATAGCTAGAATGACTGCAACTTCTGCCCAGTCGGCTATTTCATTTCCATTAATGATTGCAATCACTGCATCGATGACAGCTGCAACTAAGAGAATCAAGACCAATGGGTCTTTGAATTCCCCTAAGAACATTTGCATTACGGTCTCTTTTTTAGCTTCTATTAGCTTGTTAGGACCATAAGCGTTCAAACGTTTTTGAGCTTCTTCTTCGGTCAATCCAATTTCGGGATCAACTTCGAACTTAGCTTTGACATCTTCGATGGTTTCTTGTGAAGCATCGAATCCATCTAAAAACTTCTTCTCAACGAGAGACTTTTGATAGTTTGGGTCTTTTTGAAGAGCTTTTTCTTCTTTGGCCTTCTCTTTCATCAATTTCTCGGAAGATTTAGATTGTTCTTTTTCTTCCATGTGTTCTTCCTTTCAATCAAGATTTCAATCTTGACGCACAAAATATTATAAATGAGATATATAAAAACTACTTATGGAATCTCTTTCAAACCAAAGAAAAAAGAATGAATTTTATAGTCATTTTTTACTATAAAATCCATTCGAAAATTTAATAAACTAAAGTCGGTAAAAAGTAAAAAATATCGTTTTTATTTTAAATATTTTCTCAAGATATCTTCAGCAATCAAAACACCGCTGGCTGAAGCTTGAGCAAGACCTCTTGTAATACCAGCTCCATCACCACCACAATAAAGATTGGATATCTTCTTTGTCTCTAAGTTATTGTTTACTTCTGGTCTATCGGAATAGAACTTAGCTTCAACACCATACAGAAGAGTATGTTCATTTGCGATTCCAGGCGTTACATAATTCAAAGCTTCGATCATCTCTATAATTGACTTTAAAGTCTTGTATGGCATGCAAAGAGACAAGTCTCCAGGTACTGCATCCTTCAAAGTGGGCTCGACAAAGCCTTCTTTGATTCTCTTAGGTGTGCTTCTCCTGCCGTTCTTTAAATCACCATATCTTTGAAGTATGACTTTTCCACAAGCCAATCTATTAGCTAAGCTTGCAACGTCTTTGGCAAATTGGTTAGGATCCTTGAAAGGCTCGCTGAATTCATGAGAGACCAATAAGGCAAAGTTTGTGTTTTGACTTCCTAATTTTGGATTGGCATAGGAATGACCATTAGCTAAAATGACACCATCCTCATTTTCCATGACGACATGACCAGAAGGGTTAGAGCAGAATGTTCTTACGATGGTTCCTTGGGTTGTGTGGAACAAGAATTTTCCTTCATAAAGATTCTTGTTGATATCCTGCATTACGACATTAGTAGTTTCGACTCTAACTCCTATATCGACTCTATTGTTCAAAGTTCTAACACCGTGATTATTGAGCATCTGTGAGAGGAATGTAGCTCCTTCTCTACCTACGCCCATAATGACATTCTTTCCTTCAATTTTAGAGTTGTCTTCTAAGATAACACCTTGAATTTCGTCTTTGTCATTTACTTCTATATCAGTTACTTTGACTTCGAATTTGAATTCGACACCTTTGCTTTCAAGATATTTCCTAATCTCAGTTAATATATGGTAATTTCCATCAGTTCCTAAATGTCTCACTGATGCTCTGAGCAATAAAAGTCCAGCTCCGATTGCACGTTGCTCGATCAATCTGACTTCATCAGTATAAGGATTTGTTATATCTTTTGTAGCACCAAATCCTAAATTGACTTCATCACAATAATTGATGAGAGATAGAACTTCGTTATCTCCGATGTAATCTCCTAACCAACCTCCGAATTGAGTGGTTACATTAAATTTCCCATCAGAAAAAGCACCGGCACCACCAAATCCTCTAGTGATGTCATATTTGTCTATTTTCTTTCTAGGCTTTGATTGATCTCTTTTAACTCCAGGAACAGGTCTATCAAAGATATCCTCTCCTTGGTCTAAAATGATGATCTTTAAATTTGGATCTTCACTAATCAACTTATAAGCTGCCATGTATCCACATGGACCAGCTCCGACTATTACTACATCATATGATGACATAAAAAAGTATCCCTTTAATAAATTATAAAACTAAATCATCATTTATTCTTTTTGTTTTATAGAGATACTTTATAAACCTAATAATTTTGATATCTTTTCAATTCTTCAGATGAGAGTTTCTTGTCTCTTCTTCTAGTCTTTTCATTAATTGTTTCATGACATATTATCATCAGAGTAGCAAATCCAATCATGAAATAAGGAAGAATAGAATAATTATCTCCTATCGATCTTGCTATCAAGCCGATAAGAGGTGGCATAGATAGATTTCCGACATATGCTGAAGCCATTTCTAATCCCATTGCACTTTGTGATCCAGCTTTAGAAAATCTATATGGTGTAGATCTTATAATTGCTGGATAAATAGGTGCACATCCTAATCCTACAATTACAAATCCGACCATTGGAATGTATTTATTTACTTGAATTAGAGCTAAAACAATTCCTAATAGAATTATGGACTCTCCCATTCTTATCATCTGTTTCTCATTCATCTTCAACGATAGAGGACCACAAATCAATCTTCCTACTGTTATTCCTATATAGAATGTCGAAGTCAACATAGCAGCTTCATCAGTTGTCGAACCCATATTTTTATTGAAGAAGCTTCCAATCCAAAGACCGGTAGAAGATTCTAAAGCACAGTAACAGAAGAATCCTATGACTGTTAAATAGAAGATAGGATCTTTCAATATTGTCGATCTTTTTATTGCTTCTTCAGCTTCTTCTTTCTTCTCTTCTTGAGTTTCATCTTTCTTATTCTTTTCCATCACTTTGTTCCATAATGGTAAAGTTGCAAATAAGAGTATCGATATACCTAATTGAATACATGCTATGGTTAGAACACCATAATTCCATCCTCTGGATTGATTATTCGCATCTATGAAAGCTCCTATGATTAAAGGACCTATAGAAGCTCCTATCCCCCAAAATGCGTGGAGCCAATTCATATGAATAGCTTTGTAATGTAAAGCTACATAGTTGTTTAAGGCTGAGTCTATAGCTCCCGCCCCTAACCCTAATGGAATTGCAATCAAGAAGAAGGCCCAACCATATCCTTCTTTAACAAAGGAGAATAATAATAGAGCAATAGTAGTGAGAACTACTGATACAGATACGACTATTTTAGTCGAAAACTTTCTTATCAAATACGATGAACATAATGAGGATATGATAGTACATATAGACACTACTATTCCTATATATCCGGCTAAATCAGATGGAAGGTTTAAATTATCAGCTATAGCTGGGAATGAACTTCCAAGCATTGAATCTGGTAATCCTAATGAAATGAAAGTGATATAGATAATTATTAAAAGTAAAGTAGCCATATTATTAGATCCTCTATCAAAGCTACTCGATTTTAGATTATCTCCATATTTTTTGAAACAAAAACTATAATAATGAATATATAATTAGTGCGGTAAAAGTAAAAATTTTCCAATAAAATCAAAGGATTAGTTTTTTCTATGGGAATGCGTTTAGATAAATATTTAAAAGTAAGCCATTTAATTAAAAGAAGAACGATGGCGAAGGATTATATCGATGCTGGTTATGTAAAGGTAAATGGCAAAGTAGCCAAACCTTCCACCGATATAAAGATAGGTGATGAGATTGAAATCTCATCTACTAGTGGTGAAGTTACCAAAGTGACAGTTATGATGACAAAGAGCTTTTGCAACTTGTCTGATGCAGCTTCTATGTATAAGTTCCCAGATGATTTAGGAAGCGGTAATGGAAAAAAGTAACTTCTCATTTGATAAAAGAGTCGAGTCTTTAGGATTGAATAAATCCGATAAAGTTTTGATTGCCTACTCTGGTGGTGGTGACTCGACGTTTTTGTTGATGCAAGCTTTAAATTATTTTTATGATGGTAATATTTATGCTGCTTATGTAGATTACCACGATTCTGAATACACACCTGAAGAAGAAAAGATTGTTTTAGATTTTATTAGGGACAAAAACATACAATTCTTTAGAAAAGATGTGTATTTATCGTGGAAAGAATCTAATTTTGAAGCCAGAGCTAGGGATATAAGATATAAGTTTTTTAAAGATATAGTATTAAAAGAAAACCTTAAAGGAGTGTTGGTAGCGCATCATGCTAATGATGATGCTGAAACATATCTCTTTCAAAAGAGTAGAGGATCTATAACAGATGAATTGGGATTGAAATCTATATCTATTCTTTATGGAATAAGTGTTTATAGGCCACTTCTTCCAATAAAAAAATCAGATATTATTAAATATTTAAATGATAATGACATCATTTATTTTGATGATCCCACAAACAAGAACTGGAATAGATCAAGAGATAGATTGAGAATGAGTGTTTTATCTTCTGATGTTAATGTAGATAAAACATTAGAGCAAAGAAATAGAGATTCAATCAAGAATGACGAAGAGATAGAAAAAGCTAATGAGTTTTTAAACAAGAATAGATATGAATTTAAAGAATATAGAAAATTATCTATCAATATACAAAGAAGATTTCTTTATAAAGCAATACAAATTTTAATAGGCAAAGAAGACAATGATATGGTCGTATCAACGATGAATATTTGCTTTGAATTTCTAAAATCAAATAGAACTGAATCCTTGAAATTAAATGATGAATTATATTTATATAAGGATAAAGATGAATTTTATTTCGGATCACCTATAGAATTAAATGATAGTTATTCGTTTGAAATCGATAGACCTGGAATCTATGATTTCAATTCAATTCATTTGGATTTATCTAATCCATCTTTATATAAAATAAATAAATTTCCAGTATTTATAAAAGCAGTTAAAAAAGGCGATATGATTTCTACTGATTTAGAGTGTAAAGACGGTTGGTTATGTATGAAAAAACATGGAGTGCCAACATATTTGAGAGGATTTTATCCAGCTTTATATAATAAAGAAGGCAATATCATTTATCTTCCTTTTTATGGAGATGATAAATTCTATATTAACGTATCTAGAATTTATCCGAAACAAAAGTATTGATATCGTTAATATATTTTCTATTTCTTTGACCGAAATAGAATAAATCTATCGCTGCTAGTACTAATAATCCAGTGGCACCTATAAAGAATCCAAATATCGTTATTCTGAATGATTTAGTTCCTTCGTAGTGAACTTTAATGTCATACTCACCTTCGGGTACTTTAAATGCTACTAATCCGTCCACATATTCAGGTGTTGTTTCTGAATTCAAAGAAAAATTATTTTCATCTTTGACTATATCTACGACATATCCATCATAATAGAGCTGAGGGATTTGAATAAAAGCTTCTTCAGTCGAGATGATGACATGAAAATCGACTTCTGGTGTTTTAACTCTAGTAACTTTTAATTTGCCCGATCCTTCAAGAAATACAGGTTGGATGTATTCATCTATTCCATGTCTAGGCTTTCCACTCCTTAATGAACTGTGTACTTTGTAATACAAAGAATTCGAATACTTCTCTGGCTTATAACTCGAATCGTTGAATACTTTGGGTAGGTATTCATCTTGAGCACCTAAAGCCCAAACTTTTATCACTCCATCATATTCCATACTATCGTTTTGCCAAATAGAATCAGGCTGATAGACATACGCGTTTCTTTTCTCTGGCAAAGCCTGGCTTACGCCGATCAGTAATGCTGCACCAGCGATTGCAACAGGTGTTACAGCAGGTACTTTCTTTAGATAACGTAACAATACACCAACTAAGAAGAAACACATGAAATAGAATAATGACCATACGCGCCAAGCAAACTGTGCATTGTACATAATCGATGGAAGGATTGACCATACTTCTGGAACATAGAGAAGCAATCCTAATAATACTATCGATATGATGGCATAATACAAATCGATTTCTTTAAATAATTTGATTGGCTTTGTTTCATCATCCATAATTAAATTTCTTCTTCCGCCTGTGACTTTGTAGTAAGCAAAAGTGACATAGAAAACAAATATAGCAATACCCATTTCAAAAGGCTGGTAGACAAGATTTGAAACTAAAACTAATACAAAAAATTCAATCAATAGTGTTGATTTCTTATTCAAGAATGTTAAATCTAATAGTTCGTCAGCTGTGATAACTAATCCTATTGCAAATAGATAGAATGCTATTGAATACTCGTATGAATCGACAGTTTCTAATGGATTCCATAGGTTGTAATATAGTTGACTTGAGATCCAATCCAAGTGAAGAAGTCCACTGAATGAATTTGTTGAGGCTATGCTATCTTGAATATGTTTTAAGTTTGTCCACATTACTTCATCATCGCAGACTATGTATAAGTCACTTTTGGTAGCTTCTAACATAGGAAGCAAATAAGGAAGTACGAATAAGACTATTAAAACTATAGATATGCATGCATAAATATCTTTTTTCCAATCTTTAATAAAGAAATAAAGTTTCTTTATGTTGAACAACATATAAAGTATTGCAAATAAGCAAGTCACTAATGCTGTGAAAGGATGAGAAAGAACGATTCCAGCAACACCTACTATAGTGGATATATAGTGCCAAATTCTTATTTCTTTTTCGTTTAATAGACTATAGACACCATAGAATATTACAGGTATCAACGATATCGCAATCGATTCAGAGAACGCACACCTACATATCATGCAAAAGATTCGATATGGATGGAAGACATAGGCTATTCCTAAAATGAGCCCGCCTATATTGCTCTTAGTCATTCTTTTACCTAATGCATAAGAATAAAAACCACTGATTGCAATGAATATGATATCTGTAGTTTTCATAGCTACTACAGCTGTCATTCCTATGTTGTGAAATAAGTACATCAATTCGCCAGCAAATAAATGCGGTAAAGGAGCATAGAACATATGTGCATTGTATGCTACGTTTCCCATTGCTATCGTATTTGGACCGAATGGGTTCAAACCATTGATTGCGGCATTGTAAACGTCATAAATTTCAGATAGATGGAAATGTATGTCATCACCATTTGGCATTCCATTGTTAAAGAAAACATAACTTATAGCAAAGATACATCCTATAAGGACGATACAACCTATTATCTCCTTGCTTACTTTCTTAGTAATGGTCTCTATTTTATTCATAATGATTTGATTGTACTATTTTTCTGTAAAAAAAGGAAATTGAAAAGAGATACAAGGAAAGATTCGAGTCGTCTAAGATTTCATTACTAGAAGACCTGCTTCTTATGTAGACATTACTTTTACGTCTTTAAAGCTTGTTTTATCAACCAAAGACTTTCGTATCAATGATCAATCTTTTAATGGAAAACGGAGAGTATAATCAATTAACTGAATTGCTTTCTAATAGGAACAATCTTCATATTATTTTTGCCAAGTCTCGTGAAAAAGATAATAGCTCTATGTTTGAAAAAATGATTTCTGTAGGATTATAGATAAACAAAAAAGTAGAGGAATCTCTCTACTTTTTTACTCAATCGACTAAATTACCAAATAGTTATACGCTTGCTAGGTTCGATATACATCTTGTCGGTAGGCTTGACATCGAAGGCCTCGTACCATTCAGCAAAGTTTCTAGGCTGAATGTTTGCACGGAGCTTATGAGGTGCGTGAACATCGATAGAAAGCAAGAGCTTCTCATATTCGGGACGCATCTTAGATCCCCAAATTCTACCAAATTGTTTGAAGAATGATTGATAATCTGGATGTTCTTCATGAGATTCGATTTCGAGTGCGCATCCGACACCACCGTTATCAGCAATGTTTTCAGATACGATCAACTTTCCATTGACCTTTCCACCTTCCATTTCAATTCCATCGAATTCTTCAATCATCTTTTGGGTCAATTCTTTGAACTTCTTGAAATCTTCTTCGGTCCACCAGTTGTTAAGGTTTCCTCTTTCATCGCATTGAGCACCATTGTTGTCGAATGCGTGAGAGATTTCATGGCCTATTACAGTTCCTATTCCACCTAAGTTTTGAGCCTTGGTTTGATTCAATGAATAGAAAGGAGCTTGGAGAATTGCTGCAGGGAATGTTATATCGTTGACATAAGGGTTGTAGCAGGCGTTGACCATATGTCCAGGCATAGGCCATTCATTTCTATCGACAGGTCTTTCGATGTCTTGAATGTTATAGGCGATTTTAGCTTTAGATATATCTTTAAGAATGTCGTATAAGGACTTAGAAGTGTCTACGATAAACTTGTCGTAGATCTTTCCAGGCTTATCTGGATAACCCATCTTGATGACGATCTTAGATAACTTCAAGATTGCTCTTTCTCTTGTGGCTGGGGAAAGAATGGTGTTAGTGGCTAAGCGTTTCTTATAAGTTGCGATTACTTCCTTAACAATTGAAATTGTATCTTTCTTAGCTTTTCTTCCAAAATAAGTACGTCCGTAGTAGATTCCTACGGGTTCGGAGAAGATCTTATCTGAAGCTAAACGATATGCTGCTTTTTCTTTCGAAGAAGCCTCTTTTTGTCCGGACAATGCACGGCCATAGCTTCCACCGAGAATTCTCAATTCATCAGAAAGGTAACTGGTGGCAGATAATAATGTATTTACATAAGCCCAATGCTTGAACAATTCAAATGTATTTTCGTTGAATAATCCTTCAAATTCATCGAAGAAACGAGGATCGGCGACGATGACTGTTTGAGGATTGAATCCAAAGACACCAAATAAGAACTTTTTAAATGCAAATGCTCCGGTCTTCTTGGCGACGACAGTTGCGAGCATGGGATTGTACATTGCAGGATAGTCGGCCCATTCCTCTTGGCTCTTTACTCTAGCAGCAATTAATTTATCGTAAGCCAAAGTATCATTTAAGAACTTAGATTGATCTTCTTCTGATAAATTTGTCTTTGCTAAAATCTGTTTGACCATAGTAGACCACATGCCGATGAGCTGAGGACCTTGTGGGTTGTCATCGGCATAGTAGGTTGTGTCGGGCAAAATTGTAGAAGGACCAATGATCAAGATGGAGTGCTTCTTAGTGTTCTTCATATCGGCTTCGACACCCATGTTGAAAGGAAGTAATATGTCATCCTTGAATAACTCAGCGGAATGTTCATTTAAATCGTTTATATCTTTCAAAGCTAATATTTTATCGAGATCTTTTTGAACTGGCTCTAATCCTTCTTTATCTCTTCTATCAAAGTCTAATGCGACTTTGTACAAATCGATAGCAGAACGAATGTAATGGTTAGGAATCTTCTTAGTTCCGTTAGCCATCTCTTTAAAATCATTCATCAAGGTCTTTTCGACACCGATGTCGAGGTCAGCAAATCCACCTACTGATGTGCGATCAGCAGGAATTTCAGCTTTGGCAATCCATTCGCCGTTAACAGCTTCATACAAGTCATCTTGAATTCTAACTTTCTCTTCTTCCATAATCTTTGCTCCTTTTCTTTCAGCTTTTCTCAGCGTATTAATAACATTTTAAAGCAATATTAAAAATGTTTGTTTGGTTTTAGCGTATTAACTATGAATAATGCAATTATAATTGTAAAGATAAAATAAAGATTTTATGGAACCTATAGAAAAAGAACCTGCCATTAATTATTTTCCTGGTCATATGAACAAAGCTCTGTATCAAATCAAGGATACAGTTCATAATGCAGATGCAGCTATTTTAATCTTGGATAGCAGAGCCCCTTTAGCATCTTTTCCATATGGGCTAGAAAAAATAATCGGTGATAAGCCCAAAGTCATACTATTGAGCAAAAGAGATCTAGCAGATCCGATTAAAACTAAAGAATTTATTGAATATTTCAATAATAAAGGCTATTTAGCATTTGATGCCAATTTGAAGAACCCCAAGGAAGCTAGTAGGGTAAAAAATGAATTGGGTAGAATTAGAACTTCAAGAGATAATAAATTTATCAAACTCAATCTTCCACTTCCACCAGTTAAGTGCTTGGTTTTAGGAATTCCAAATGTCGGAAAGAGCACAACAATCAATGTTTTAGGTGGAAAGAATAGAGCAGCAACTGAGAATGTCCCTGGTAAGACTAGGAAGACAACTATGTTTAGGGCAACACCAAGGATTTGGCTCTATGATACTCCGGGAATTCTAGAGCCGAATGTTCACGATAGGGACAGTATGATAAAACTAGCCTTGTTAGGTTCTGTGAAAGACGATATTTTGCCTCATGATTATTTGGCTAAAAAATTATTGGAGATGCTCTCAAAGCTTTATCCTGATGCATTTGAAAAACGTTATGGAATACCTCAATCACTTAATTCCACACAAGCTTTGATAGATTTAGCTGACAAAAGAGGATTTATTCTATCTAAGGATAGACCTGATATAGATAGAGCGCTTCATTGCTTGCTTCAGGAATTCAAGGACGGGAAGCTAGGGGGAATCACTTTAGATGAACAAGGATAGACATTCTTTAGAACAATTTGATGAAGATATAAGAATTAAAAACAATGTGGTTAATATAGCTGGATTTGACGAAGCTGGAAGAGGTCCACTTTGTGGACCTGTAGCATGTGGTGGATGTGTCTTACCCAGAGATTATTATTTTCCTTTTATAGATGATTCAAAAAAACTTACTCCCAAAGAAAGAGAAAAAGCGTTTGAAGAGATAAAAAGAGTAGCTTTGGCATATAGCGTTCAACTTATAAGTCCAGAAAAAATAGATGAGATTAATATTTTGGAAGCTTCTAGATTAGGAATGGAATTATGTCTAGAAGATATTAAAAAACAATTGAATGTCGATTATATAGTTACAGACTATATGAAACTTCATACTGATATTCCAGTTTTAGCTATTCCTAAAGGAGATGCTACTTCTCAATGTGTTGCAGCTGCTTCAATCTTGGCTAAAGTAACTAGAGATCATTATATGGAAGAATTGGATAAACAATATCCAGAATATCTTTTTAAGAAACATAAAGGTTATCCTACCAAAGCTCATATGGAAGTGCTGATGTCTAACGGTGTTATAAAAGGGCTCTATAGAGAAAGTTATAAACCAGTTCAATTAGCTTTGGAAAAGAAAGGCTATTATCAATAAATTTAGAATTCACTTATGAAAACGACAATCTCCTTCTCATTTCTTATGAGAGGAGATTTTTAATGCGTAATGAATTTTTGTTAGCTTTATCGATGAGAGAAAAAGGAGATTGGTCTGGAATATTGAAAGAGATGAAAGATAAAAAAGAGGTTAATCCTGAAGAAATATATAAATGCTATAGTAAGGTTAAAGGAGATTTAATACTGTTCAAGGATCAAGACTATCCCGATAAATGGAATCATATTGTTAATCCACCTCTTTGTGTATATACACATGGAAATAAGAAACTATTATCAAGTCCAAAGATTTTAGCAGTGATAGGGTCTAGAAAAGTAAGTCAATATGGAGATTATATCTGCAAAAAACTCATAAATGAATTGTTGGATATAATGCCTGATATCGTTATAGTATCAGGCTGTGCTATGGGAATAGATAGTATTGCGATGAGACAAGCGATGAATAAAGGTGGAAAAGTCATTGGTGTATCAGGTGCTGGAATTGAATCAGTCTATCCTTTGTCATCAAAAGATATCTATGACTATTGTAAAACGAATAATGGATTACTTTTGAGCGAATACCCTTGCTTAGAACCTCCAGAGAGTAAACATTTTCCGATGCGTAATAGATTGATTAGCGGGATATGTGATGCGATATTAGTCATAGAAGGTGATGAAAGAAGTGGAACTTCCATTTCTGTCGGTTATGGAATAGATCAAGGAAAAACGATAATGGCTGTCCCTAGAGATATAAGAGCAGAAAAACAATTGACTAATAAGTTGATAAGAGATGGAGCAAATCCTGTCCTTTGTGGACAAGATATAGCAGATTTGTTGGTAAATGAAATTTAATAAAAATTTCTAATACCTTATAGGTATTAAGGATGATATATGAAAAATTACCTCTTGACTAAAGGGGCTTAGATTTAAATAATAGGTAGGCTTTTTAGGGGGATAACTTATGAAACTAGTAATTGTTGAGTCTCCAACAAAATCAAAAACTATAGGTAAATTTTTAGGACCTGATTACAAAGTTATGGCTTGTGTCGGTCATATTTCAGACCTTGCCACCACCGGTCCTGGTGGTTTAGGAGTAGACGTAAAGAATGATTTCAAGCCAACTTATGTAGTTCAACCAGACAAGGTAGAAGTAGTCAAAGAATTGAAAAAAGCTATTAGCAAGTCAGATGAAGTCATATTGGCAACCGACCCTGACCGCGAAGGAGAAGCTATAGCTTGGCATTTAGCAAATGAATTCAAACTTCCTGTGGAATCCACACCTCGTTGGCAGTTCCACGAAATCACAAAAAACGCTATAAAATTAGCTAGCCAAAATCCTGGATTGATAAATATGAGCTTGGTCGAATCACAAGAGACAAGACGTATTATTGATAGAATCATGGGATTTCGTCTTTCCTATCTTCTTCATAAGAAGATTAAATCTCGTTCAGCTGGAAGAGTTCAATCTGTAACTCTTAAATTTATCGTCGATCGAGAGAACGAAATTAGAAACTTCAAACCGGAAGAGTACTGGGAGATTGCAGGTTCTTTTGGACCTAAGAACTTAGAAGCTAATTTGAGTTCTTATCAAGACAAGCCTGTCAAGATTACAAATCAAGAGCAAGCCGATGCTATAGAAGCTGCTTTACCTAAAGACTTCATCATTAATTCTATTGTAGAATCTTCTAGAAGTAGAGAGCCTAAGCCTGCATTCACAACCTCAACTATGCAACAAGAGTCGTTTAACCAATTCCGTTATTCTACAAAGAAGACTCAATTGATTGCTCAGCATCTTTACGAAGGTAAGGAAATCGAAGGGAATGCTGTGGGTTTAATCACTTATATGCGTACTGATGCCAATCGTTTGGCACCTGAATTCATAGCTGCAGGCGAAGGATTCATCAAAGAAAAATATGGTGCTTCATTTGTCGGACATGCTCATGTAACATCAAAGAAATCCGAAATGGTTCAAGATGCTCATGAAGCCATTCGTCCTACTGATGTAAATATGACACCTGAGAGAGTTAAACCATATTTATCTAAGGATGAATATAATGTTTATTCTTTGATTTATAACAGAGCAATAGCTTCTTTAATGGCTCCAAGAATTGAAAATCTAGTCACTTTGAAATTGAATGGAAACGGATATATTTTCTCGACGGATTCAGTTACTACACAGTTCGAAGGTTATTCAAAGGTTTATGGACAATACGAGAGTAAGACTGCTAAAGCCATAGATTTCTCTAGTTTGAAGGAAGGAGATACTATAGCTTGTAATAAGATCTCTAAGACTCAACACTTTACCAAGGCTCCTGCTAGATACACCGAAGCTAAAATTGTTAAATTGATGGAAGAAAAAGGAATTGGAAGACCTTCAACTTATTCTTCTACGATTTCAACCTTGGAAGAAAGAGGATATGTCACAGTTGAAAAAGGTGTTCTTTCTCCTACTGAGCAAGGAGAGTTGACAGTCAAGAAGCTTGAAGATTTCTTCCCTCAATTTATGGATGCCAAATATACAGCTGAAATGGAAGACAAACTTGATGCTATCAGTGAAGGAAATTCATCTAGACATGATTTGTTGACTTCATTCTACTCTGACTTCTCCACTTGTATGGATAAAGCTGAAAAAGATATGGAGAAGCTTCCTGATGTTAAGACAGGCGAGAAATGCCCTAACTGTGGAGCGGATTTAGTTATTAGAAAAGGAAGGTATGGCCAATTTGTCGCTTGCTCAAATTATCCTACATGTAAGTTTATTCAAAAGGAAAAACCTGAGATTGTTGAAGGAAAGATTTGCCCTAAATGTGGCTCTCCTTTGGTAAAACGTAAAGGTTATGGAGGAAAAGAATTCATTGGTTGTTCTTCATATCCCAAGTGTAAATATATAGAAGGCCAGGAAGAAAAAACTAAAAAACAAGTTGTTATTCCTGAAGATGCACCCGAATGTCCTAAGTGCCACAAAGGTAAATTGATCTCTAAGCATGGAAGATTTGGTGAGTTTATAGCTTGCTCTAATTATCCAAGTTGTAGATATATTCAAAAGACAAAGAAAGCTAAAAAAGAAGAGGAATAAAAATAGATATGGCGATGAACATCGATAAATCATATGTTCGTGTCATCGGAGGAGGTTTGGCCGGAAGTGAGGCCAGCCTCCTTTTGGCACGTTTAGGAATAAAAGTAAAGCTCATCGATATGAAGCCTTCTAAATTGAGCAAGGCTCATCACGATAAAGATCACCTCGCTGAACTTGTTTGCTCGAATTCTTTAAAATCAGAAGATCCTCTTTCTGCCCCTGGAATACTTAAAGGTGAGATGGAAAGATTAGGAAGTGTTGTCATTGAAGCTAGCAAAATAGCAAAGGTTCCCTCTGGTCAAGATTTAGCAGTAGACAGAGATGTTTTTAGCAAGTATATAACTGATGCTATTAAGTCTAATAAGAATATAGAAATTATCGATGAAGATGTTCAATCTATTCCAGATGATGGAATATTAACAATAGTATGTACTGGGCCTTTGACTTCGGAGGGATTATCAAATTTCTTAGCTGAAAAGATTGGAAAATCTATGCTTTCTTTCTTTGATGCTGCAGCTCCTTTAATATTTAAATCTTCCATCGATACTTCAAGGATGTTTGAAGGATCTAGATACGGAAAAGGTGAAGGAAAGTATTTGAATATTCCTATGAGCAAGGAGCAATATGAGAAATTCAATAATGAATTGATCAATGCTCAAAGAGCTATATTGCATGATTTCGATCATTTTGAAGGTTGTTTGCCTTTGGAAGTGATGGCTAAAAGAGGACCTATGACTCTTAGATATGGTCCTTTAAAAACAGTTGGACTCAATTGTCCACCAGATACATATGCTGTAGTTCAGTTGAGACAAGATGATGTGGCAGGAAGCCTTTATAGTCCTGTTGGATTTCAAACAAATTTAACTTTCCTAGAGCAAAAGAGAGTCTTTGGCCTTATTCCTGGATTAGAAAATGCTAAATATGCTAGATTTGGTCTTATGCATAGAAATACATATGTTAATGCTCCTTCTTGTTTGGATAGAACACTTCGTTTGAAAAATGATCCTAATATTTATATAGCTGGTCAATTGAGTGGAGTAGAAGGATACTGTGAAAGTGCAGCTATGGGTTTATTAGCTGCTTGTTATGTTTATCAAAGATTATCAAATGATAAAGTGGAATATATTCCTGTAAATACTTTGATGGGAAGCTTAGCTAATTATTTGGTCATGTCTTCACCAAATCATTTTGCACCTATGAATGCTACCTTTGGAATTATTGCAACGACACATAGCCGTAAAGATCATCAACTATTGAGAGATGAATCGTTAGGAAAATTAGATGAATGGGTAAAGAAAAATCTTCATATATAATAGAAGATGGTAATTCAAAAGAACTTTCTGAATTTCAAGATTATCTTTTGAATGTAAGAAGGTATTCATCCAATACAGTTAGCTCTTATTCTTTCGATATTTGTGATTTCACAAAATTTATTAGAGGCTTAGGTAAGATATTCAAAGATATTAAAGTCGACGATGTTAAATCTTGGATTTTAGATTTAACTGAAAGACAGATAGGAAAGAGATCTATAAAAAGAAAGATGTCTTCTTTGAAATCTTTCTATGCTTGGATGTATCTTCAAAAGAAAGTAGATTCAGATCCATTTGAGTATGTTCATTCTCCTAAAGCAACTCATGCTTTACCTGATTTCTTTTCTGAAAAAGAAATAGATGCTTTATTAACTGCAAATGAAAAAAGAACTGATAAATTGAAAGATCGAGATCAAGCCTTGTTAATGTTAATGTTTGCTTCTGGTCTTAGGGCTAGTGAAGTTGTCAATCTGACATTCAATCAAGTTGACTTCGACAACAGGATAATGAAGGTGTCAGGAAAAGGAAACAAGGATAGACTAGTTCCTTTTACTAATTCAGCTAAGGAAGCAATGCTTAATTATATAAATGGTCTTAGAAAGGACTTGTTAAAAGGAGACACTAAATATATATTTTTGAACTCCAAAGGAAATAAGATGACTGTTAGAGGGTTGGAATATATATTGGATGAAATCGAAGCTAAAACAGGATTGTATGGAAAAATTCATCCCCATATGCTTCGACATTCTTTTGCTACTAAGATGTTAAATAGAGGTGCGGATTTAAGAACGATACAAGAATTATTGGGTCATTCTTCTATTGAAACTACATCAATTTATACTCATGTCGCTTATGAAAATATGAAGGAAACATACGAGAAAACTTTTCCTCGTGCTAAAGAAGAAGATAGTAATCCTGACTATGATGAAGAAAGCGATAAAAACCAGTTGAAATAAAAAAGCAATTATGATTAAATAGTTTATCGCTGGCCCAGTGGAGAAGCGGTTTAACTCGGTGCCCTCTCAAGGCATTATTCATGGGTTCGAATCCCGTTTGGGTCACCATTCTTGTATTTATGTCTGATACTTCGGTATCGGACTTTTTTTGTAAAAATAATCAATTCTGATTTATTTTTTGAGATGTAAGTAAGCGTTAAAGATATCCACTCTTGACGATTCGAACTCGCGAACCGCAAATAAT
>ENA-ORTI01001414-ORTI01001414.1-human-gut-metagenome-genome-assembly--contig:-NODE-1414-length-24628-cov-3.344809_pt1 | contig 24628 bp, 10 predicted proteins | sample MGYA00242071_ERZ509191 | MGnify/ENA primary metagenome ERZ509191 (study PRJEB26280, sample SAMEA2338832) | human gut metagenome | biome: human gut; feature: human-associated habitat; material: faeces...
TAATGACGGCAGGCGAATGGGTAGTCAGGATAATCTGCACATTCGGATTCAGTTCCCGTATCATTGAAATTAATCTCTGCTGCCATTCGATATGAAGGGAAGCCTCCGGTTCATCCATAAACAGCACACAATGGCTGTTGTCCTGCACGAGTACCGTCAACAGAATTACTAACATCTGCTTTTCACCGGAAGACAGTTTATAGGGAAACAGCAGTTCGCCATCCTGATAGAAAGCAATGTCGTTCCGTTTACGGTCTATCTTCTTACGGGTATAGCTGAACAGTTCGTCAATCATATCCTGAAAACGACGTTTGGCAATCGACAGGGTCGCGGCTTTTCGCCGTTCTTCTTCATCGTTGCTCGAAAGCATTTCTATCATTTTATTGCCTATGTTGACCTGATAATCAAGATAACGGCGTTGGAGAAGGTAGAGCTGCCAGTCCAGTTCGGACTTCACATTCTTATCTGCCATACGGGCTGTAAAGTCGCCCATAATCAGGGGGCGGTCGTAACTGCGAATCACATCATACGGTATATAGGTGGCCTCGGGATTGTCAAAGAAAAGACGCACGCCGTTTTTTTCGTCGCTTTTCATCTCGCCGGAAAGGTCTTCAAGATAGCCGACGGAACGATTGAGAATCGTTGTCTTCCCCACTCCGTTAATGCCGGAAAGGATATTTACGTCGGGACGTAAATCCCAGCTTATATTAAAACGTCCCCATAGTCCGTGGATTTCGATACGACGGATATAATTGGCTTGTTGTTCCATAATATTCAAGTTTAATCAAGGCAAATATAAATAAAATGTCCCGTTTTCATGCACAAACGGGACATTTTGTTTTATCGTCTTCTCCTTTCTCTGTTTCAACAGAAATGAGACTGCTTCATTTCTATCTCCGGTGTGGACGAGGACGCGGTCTGGCAGTAGTCCGCCGGGAAGATGATTACATAGTATCGCAATGTCTGCCACAACACCTTTCTTTATCATTTATCAAATGCTTATTATGATTAAGTTTTTGTCTGTGCAGGGAAGAATTATTCCCCTTGCCATTTTTTCTCAAAGTATGTCAGTTTATTTACCGGATTGAGAAAATACAAGAATAAAAAAGTTACCTTTGCCAACCGTTTTTTCTAATTAGATGTTATTCTTATAAGATTATATTAGATCACTATTATCAGCATGGACAAAAGTAAGAATCTACACGGTCATCTGTTTGCGTTGACAGCAAACGTTATGTGGGGCTTAATGGCTCCTATTGGTAAATCGGCTCTGCAAGAGTTTTCCGCTCTTTCCGTCACTACATTCCGTATGATAGGAGCTGCGGCTGTTTTCTGGATGTTATCTATATTCTGTAAACAAGAGCACGTCAACCACAGGGATATGCTAAAGATTTTCTTTGCTTCTCTGTTTGCCTTAGTATTTAATCAGGGGATCTTTATTTTCGGACTTTCCATGACTTCGCCTATCGACGCCTCTATCGTAACTACTACTTTGCCGATAGTAACCATGATTGTGGCTGCCATTTATCTGAAAGAACCGATTACAAACAAGAAGGTATTGGGAATTTTTGTAGGTGCTATGGGGGCACTTATCCTTATTTTAAGTAGTCAGGCTGCAAGTGGCGGTAACAGAAACCTTATCGGTGACTTGCTCTGTCTGGTAGCACAAATCAGTTTCTCTATCTATCTGACGGTATTCAAAGGACTATCTCAGCAGTATTCAGCGGTAACAATCAATAAATGGATGTTCGTTTACGCCTCGATATGTTATATACCTTTCTCCTATTATGACATTTCAACGATTCAGTGGGCCTCTATTTCCACCGTTGCTATCATACAAGTGCTCTATGTAGTACTAGGGGGAAGTTTCCTAGCCTATCTCTGCATTATGACGGCACAAAAACTGCTTCGTCCTACCGTTGTCAGTATGTATAATTATATGCAGCCGATTGTGGCTACGATTGCTGCCATTATTATGGGAATCGGAAGTTTCGGCTGGCAGAAAGGACTTGCCATTGCGCTCGTATTTCTCGGTGTATATATTGTAACGCAAAGTAAGTCGAAGGCTGATTTCGAGAAAGCGGGAAGGGAATTGTAATAACCACCAATCATTATTAGTTATCAGACACGGATTACACAAATTTCACAGTCCTTTGATTGACTAAAACTGTGAAGTCCGTGTAATCTGTGCCTGAATAGTTTTATTCTAGTTAGCCAGGATAGTCACTTCTGCACCGGACGCAAAGTCTTGTCCGTTCTGCGAACTCAAAGCAGTAAAGCGAATATAACGTGCCTTTACCGGTTTGTCGAACATCACCCTCTTTTCCTTTGAGTTATTAGCAAAAGTACCTTTCTTGACCGGATCACCCCATTCTTTACCATCCATGCTGACTTGAATAGAGTAATCCTTGATATTACCATTATTTCCATTCTGACGCGGCAGATAGGTAAAGCCTTTGATTTCTTTTACTTCACCTGCATCAAGATCCACCCAGTGCGGATATTTGGCAACCGTTACTGAATACATTGTATGCCATATCGTACTAGGATCACCGTCAACCAGATTAGCAGCATCTCCATCGCCTGATTCCTGGCTGCTAGCATATACCACCTGCATCTGGATACTTTCTATCTTTTCAAACTTCATAACGGCACTAATATCCTTATTGTCCTTATACCATGCTTTCACAGTACCTCCATTACGCAAAGGAATAGGTTCTGTATATTCCTGTACCTTTTTACTACCGTCAATCGTATAGCAGAATACAGCGTCTTTCTTTGCCGACGTCAATTCTACCATCCCGGCAGGAGTACGTGTGATAGACAAAGGAATATCTCCGGCAGGAGCAACATTAGCAACAGCTGCCAAATTCGCACCAACAGCCGGACGGATAATAAAGCCCATATTATGATGACCGGCAAATACCCTGTCTTGAACAAGAGGGCCACCTTGACCGCAGCTATTACCACCCAAACCGGTAACTGCACAATCCAGATGCAAATAAGTATCACCTGCTTTAGGCAATTGATATGGATGAGAAGCCAGGATCAAATCAAGAGCAGAATACTGAAGTGCAGACACCGACAGGCGATCGGTAGCTATAAAGACTGCCCCTTGTCCTGCCTGATTCGTCAATGCACACCAACGTACATCTTCATGATTACCCATATCCTGCGGCTTCGGGAAATTCACAAACTCACCCGCTACCGTATTCGTATGTTGCTCTATAAACTGGCCACTCTTACGGTCGGCATAGTTATCAATCGGTCCACGACCATAATAAGTAAAGTTAGCATATTCCTGAGGAACTTTCATCACATAGCCAAGACGTGGCAAAGTCAGGCTGGGACGAGTAGAAGTAATACTGGACTGCAATTCGATAGAACCGTCCGGATAAACCGTCCACACCTGATTGGTAATAAACTTAAAGTCATTGGCTCCAAATTTCCGGTCTGTCAGTTCCACAATACTATTCTTACCGGAACTGGTCCCCCCTTTAATGCTTGCAGCATTCGGCGCCTGCGATTCTACGGTAAAACTCAATACCATTTTACTATCCTTCTCACGAGCTGTTACCTCTATCATTTTATGTTGCAGGTTATGCAAACCATATTCAAACCAAGGAGCATAGAACCAGTTATCATTGTTTGTAAAAGCACGGAGAGCATCGAGCTTCGGTCCGTTTCCGGCCGCAATAATTGTTTTATCACCGTATTTCAAGCTATAAATACTTCCGGTCTGCTGATCGAATTCCGCTTCAAAGCCGTCCCCTTTAATTTCGATTCTCTCTGTACTCGGGTTCATACGACTCTTCAGACTTCCTGCAGTAGCGGCAGCCACTTCACTGATTAACGGACGATCCGTAGCTTCCTTCACCAGTACCTGTTCTTCCGCCATTACGAAGTCTTTATCAGCCCAAGGCATCTTGTCTTTCAATATAAACTGCACTTTCACAAAGTACTCCGCATCTTTTTTAAACGCAGCACGATTATAGGGAAGAGAGATTTGCATCCGCTGGCGGGGAGCCAGATTGATGTCTTTCTTCAGAGTTGCCTGAATAGCCTTGCCGTCCTCATAAACGGACCACATCAAATAGTAGTCGTCCGCCAGATTCTTGAAATAATACTTATTGAAGATCTCAAAGACACCCTTCTCAACATCGACAGCTTTCACTCCGATATTCTGATATACTTTTCTCACTTCATAATATTGAGGTTTCGGTTCCAGATCTCCGAACACGATTCCGTTCATTACAAACTGCCCATCATTGGGAGTATCGCCGAAGTCACCTCCATAAGCCAGATAACGCGTACCCGTTTTCGGATCGTAATTATACATGGACTGGTCTACCCAATCCCATATAGCACCGCCACAGAAGAAGTTGGTAGACTCCATAGCTTCCCAATAATCAATAAGATTACCGCAAGCATTTCCCATTGAATGAGCATACTCGGAGATATGGAACGGATATTTAATATCATATTTCCCCTGTACAGCACCACGTACCCAACCGATAGACGGATACTGATTCGAACCCATATCAACAATATCATTGTTACGTTCATATTGTACGGGACGGGAAGTATCGAACTTCTTCAACGCATCATAAGCCGCCACAAAATTCTTACCCGGACCGGCCTCATTACCTAACGACCAAATCACGATAGAAGGATTGTTGACATTGGCATGCACCATTTCCATAACACGAGCCACATGAGCATTTTGCCATTCCACCGGATGAGAAAGCGAAGCGGCACCATAATGCCTTTCCGTAATAATATTCGTGTGATTCGATGTTAGCCTCATCTTCCAGATAGATACCATATTTATTGCACAGGAAGTACCAATACGGATCATCCGGATAGTGAGAGTTACGAACATGATTGATGTTAGCACGCTTCATCAGCATAATTTCTTTTTCCATCATCTCACGGGTAATGGCATGTCCCACAGCAGGGTTGGATTCATGACGGTTCACCCCTTTCAGTTTAACGGTCTTTCCGTTCACATAATAATAGCGTCCGGCAAGCCCGAACTCATCTTCTGACGCAGGTGTATCTTTGATTTCCACTTTCCGGAAACCTACGATAGTAGAAACCGTTTCAATAGTCCTGTTCTTTTTATCTTTCAGTTCAGCAACAAGCGTATAGCGATAAGGAAACTCCGCCGACCACTTGTTAGGAGCCTTCACCTGAAAAACAGTTTGAACCTTACCAATCTCATTCGGAACGATCTTCTCTATTACCGGAGATGAAACGCCGTCTACCAACGTATTTTCATCAGAATACAGTTTATTGGCATACAAAGAATAATATACTTTATAATCCTTGGCTGCCTTTTTATCCAAGTTACGGATATCGGCGTTGATAGTCAAAGAACCATCCGTATAAGTAGCGTCCAAATCGGGAATAGCCACCAAGTCACGGAAATGAACCTTGGGAACCGAGTACAAAGCTACCGTACGGAAGATACCCGGCAGACGGAACATATCCTGTGCCTCCAGAAATGAACCATCCGAGCTACGATATACTTCGGCTGCTACGATATTTTTGCCTTTCTGAAGATAAGGGGTAATATTGAAATTAGCGGTATTGCGCGAGTTCTTGGAGAACCCCACATACTTACCGTTAATCCAAAGATAGAAGAAAGAATCCACACCGTCGAAACTGATGAATACTTCCCTGCCATCCCAATCCTGAGGAATCTCAAAATCGCGGCGGAAGGAACCAACCTCATTACGGTGCTTATAAGTAGTCCAGTTAGCGGGCGGAGTACGCATCACTCCTCCGCGCCAGTCGTCTACCTTCACGCTATGTTGGAAGATAACCGGTTGATTGACATAAATAGGAGTTCCATACTTCAAGCTTCCGTCTTTCTGAATACCATAGATATTCCAGCTCGACGGTACAGGGATTACGTCCCACGAAGTCACATCATAATTCGTCTGATAGAAATCTGCCGGACGGGAATCGGGGTCGGGTGCCCAATGAAACTTCCAGTCGCCATTGAGAGACTGCCAGAACTTACTGTTTTCGGGCAATACTTTGCGAGCACTTTCCAAGTCTTGAAACGGAAAGAAATAAGCATGCGGCTGCTCCTTATTGAGTGCCAAGTTTTCGGGAGATTCCCACTCCGCTCCTGTCGGAGCATTCAAGGTAGCATAGGTAAACCCTTCCAAAGGTTGGTCTGCGAAACTCTGTACTGTGAGGGTGCAGCACAGAAGACCTGTTAACAAGGTTTTGTTCATAAGGTATTTTAAGTCAATAAATAATATTCTGTGTCCAATATTCATGGTTCTCTGAATGTAAATACAATCAGAAAGCATACCACCCCTATTTTTTCATCCGCTTTTTAACGTTCTTTTTCTAGTCGTCCCGTTTCAGGTCTGCGAAATAAGTATCGAGTAGGCTCTTTGCGGCTATAAATGATGTCAGATTTCCTTGCAACACTTGCTGTTCCTTTTCCAGAAGCATGGCTTCAATCTTCGGATTATGATAGAAACTGTCACGAAGTTGTTCGTTGATCGTTTCATACATCCAGTATTTACTTTGCTCGTTACGACGATATTCAAAATAACCGTTGGTCTTCACAAAGTCAATATATTCATAAATCATATCCCATATCTCCTTCACTCCGATATTATAAAAACCGGAATAGGTCAACACTTGGGGAGTCCATCCCGATTCGGGAGCAGGGAAAAGATGCAAAGCGTTACGAAATTGAGTAGCAGCAAGTTTTGCACGTTCCAGATTATCCCCGTCGGCCTTGTTGATCACAATGCCATCGGCCATTTCCATAATACCGCGCTTAATGCCTTGCAACTCGTCTCCTGTACCTGCCAACTGAATCAGCAGGAAGAAATCTACCATGGAATGAACAGCCGTTTCACTCTGTCCCACCCCGACGGTTTCCACAAAAATCTTATCGAATCCGGCAGCCTCGCAGAGTACAATCGTCTCACGCGTTTTGCGTGCCACTCCTCCCAACGAACCTGCCGAGGGGCTAGGGCGGATAAATGACTTCGGATGTACGGAAAGCTGTTCCATACGCGTCTTATCTCCTAAGATACTGCCTTTACTACGTTCGCTACTGGGGTCGATAGCCAACACAGCCAGCTTTCCTCCTTTTTCAAGCACGTGCAAACCGAATACATCTATCGAAGTACTCTTTCCCGCGCCGGGAACTCCGCTGATACCTATACGGACAGAATTTCCGGAATGAGGCAGGCATTTCTCTATCACCTCTTGTGCTACGGCCTGATGTTCCGGTTTCACACTTTCCACTAATGTCACAGCCTGGCTCAAAATAGTAATGTCGCCTTTCACAATCCCCTCAACAAACTCCGCCACCGAAAGCTGACGTTTTTTCGGCTTACGTTTCAGGTAAGGATTTACAGACGAAGGCTGCTCGATGCCTTTGTTGACAGCAAGCCCTTTGTATTCTCCACTATTTTCAGGATGTTCCATAGCCATAGAATTTAGCGTTTGATATTGATTTCAACTTTGGGATTCAACGGGTCGTTTGTAATCATAAGAATGCGTAAATGATGCTTCTTATTACCGACGTCACGTTTACGAATCGTTACTTTCAGCTTCGTCATTCCGTCCGGCGGCAGCACGGTCTTTTTCAGACTAACGCCCACAGAAGAATTAAACACCTGCAACTTACTGATTACTAACGGAGTCTTTCCGGCATTAGCAATCAAGATATTGTAGCTGGCTTTCTTTTTCTTTATCAATGGTACACTGAGGTCTATATTTGTTTCCGAGATACGGATAGCCGGTGCGTCCAACGAATCTTTCGCCGTCATCCGCGAGAAATCAGGAAGTAGAATAGCCGAAACAGGAATTTCATTATCCTCACTGACCTTATCACCGGCAAAACGGGAGAGATAGACGGAAGTCTGTGTCAATCCGTAATCATTCAGTTGGCTAGCGTCCAGCGTCAGTTTGACAGTTCCTTTCTTTCCTTTGAGCAGCACTTTAGGTTCCGCCTCCATTTTCAGGTAAGGAGGAAGATGCATCAGTACCGGTTCATAAGGACGGTCGGAAAGGTTGGCAATGCTGAACGTCATAGTTGGTTGCTGTCCGCGATATACATCGGGGAAGGCAAATTCATCCCGGTCGATACGGATATTACCGATAGCGAAAGGATGAGTCTTCGTATAATCCTTTATTTCCTGCACCACTTCACCCGTAAACTTCAGATAAACCAGACTCGGAGTAGCATTGCTATAAATACCGACCGACTTCTCGAAACGTCCCAATGCTTTGGCATCAAATGAAGCCTTTACAATACCTTTCGCTCCGGGAGCAATCGGTTCTTTTGTCCAGTCGGCCACGGCACAGGCACAAGAAGTGGTGACGTTGGTCAGCACCAAAGGCTGATTTCCGGTATTGGTAATGGTATACTCCACTGTCACCGGACGTTTCCATTCTATTTGTCCGAAGTTGTGCGTCTCCTTATTAGAAGAAATACGAGGTTGGGCGACAGCTGCCAAAGTGACAATAAGCAGAAAAAATATAGATAGTAAACTACGTTTCATGTGATATATTTTATTTTGGTGTACAAATGTAGGAGTTTTAGATGAGATATGAAACGTATTGAAAGGATTATTAACGGTGAACGTTTACCGTTCACCGTTAATAAGTTAATTATTTCACTTCTACCGTCATTGAAGCCGAATGAGAAGCATATTCCGGCGCATAGGCACATTGCATGGTTGCCAGCCCCGTTTCGTAAGTTCCCGCACGACTGACACGGTAACTATATTCCAGTACATAAACTCCCTTCCCCAAGTGATCGAAGAAGAAATTGGTAGAAGCATCTTTAATGTCCACATAATAGCCGATTCCGTTATTCCAGCGATAACCGGAGACACTGCCGATCGGCTCGAAACAAGCGCCACGCTGATCTTTCAACTGTACAAAGTCCATTGCACGGTCTACACGGATACTCAAACGGGAAACAACCTTATCACCTACCTGAAGCACCGTCTTTGCCGTGACCGGTTGCAGCCGAGGGGTATCATTCACCGTACGTTCCACATATAATTGTTTCTGTACATTTAACTCACCTCCCTGTTGCTTCACATCCTTGATCGGCGATTCATATTCTGCATAAACAGCTCCCCAGGCAATACCCGGATTTCTCTTTTCCACTTCAATCTTGCGGGCATCCATGACATTCTTCTGTGTAAACGAACGTTTGATATATCCCAGTCCCGGCACCGTAGTCTTGCTCGGACTCACCGTTTCCAGTACTTCATTGGCAATCACAATCCGTACATCGCCCTGATTGTCAAGCAAATTAGTACCTTTCATCAACAGTGCATACACCGCATCTGCCGTAGTTACAGGGGAATCCCATTGTTGCGTCTGCTTCTGTTTCAACAGCCAGAGTTTCATTTCTTCCACCGTTTCGCTGTTTCCGCCGATCAATTCCAAAGCTTCCATAACGTCTACATGAGCCTGCATCCTCATTCCTCCCCACGCATAAGGATTCTCGTTGAAAGCGAAGAACATCCCCTGTTCGTCCGTCTTTGTCAGATGTTCTTTCAGAGAAGCAACAAATTCCTGCGCTTCTTTCTTTTGTCCGGCTTTATCGAGCACGATAGCAGCAATCGCCTTCGTATTCATTGAAGCTGCCGGAAGCAACTCTTTCACTTTAGAAAGATAATAAGCATACGCAGCTTTATTGGCAGCAGGAACCTGTCCGCCGGAAATAGCGACAATATACAGATATTGCAGGATAGAGCCCGACACTCCTGTGAACTTCACTCCTTCTTTCTGTGCTTTAAGAATATTTTTGTATTCTTCCAAAGCTGATTGGTGAAGATAAGTCAACGCCTTTTCCTGTAAAGCAAGTGCTGGTCCGTCCAACTTCTCACCGGTCAGCAGAGCAAGGCGGGCATTCAATTCGGCAATATAGGCCGTGACATAACCGCTGCCGTTCATTCCTTTATACCATGACCAGGCACCGTTGGAATTTTGCAATTCCTGCAATCTGGTCAGTGCAGCGATATTATTGTTACGGATATTATTCAAGTCGAACAGTGTAGCGATACGCTCTTTCTGCTGTTCTTCAGTCTGTGCTTCGAGTACCCACGGAGATTCGGACAACAGAATATTCTTCACTTCCTGATTCTTTTGCAAGTTGCTCAAGAAGGTTTCCTTCGTACCGCCCTGAAGTCTCCAGCTATCAAACACAGCCTTGATGCGTGGCTGACTGTTCATTATATACGAAGCCAATGTATTCGCATAGTAGGCGGTAGCCCATGAAATAGCGTTATTATTGACCGGAAGGCTCAAAGAAGGCAATGCCTGAATAACATACCAAGCAGGATTTCCGGTAAATTCAATCGTCAGTTTACGGTCTGTTGCCGTTTTACTATGCCGGTTGAACAAACTGTCGAGCGAGAAGGTGCGAGTTTCTTCTCCACGTATAGGCATGGGCAGTGTCTCTACCAAATGTTCCTTGTTGCTGAGTACCGGAACCAATTGTTGCTCTCCGTCGCTAAATGTGCCGCTATCGGCTATCATCCGACAACCCAGTACCTCGTATTTATCACTGACGGTAAACATGAAGTTCACGCCAATTGTCTTGCCTGCCTCAACGGAGAACTTCTGTTTCTGTGTGTCGACAACCTTCTCCGTCACCGGATCGAAAAGAATCATGCTTACTGTTCCTGCTTGCGGCTTGCCAGTCATGTTAGAGACAGAGGCAGCAATAGAGGTCTTATCGCCCACACGCACGAAACGTGGCAGATTCGGGGTCAGCATAAATTCTTTACTGGTAATAGCTTCTCCGTCCAGCGTTCCCATTAACATTCCCTTGGTGTGAGCATATCCACGGAAATTCCAACGTGTCAGACTTTCGGGCATAGTGAAAGAGAAAGAAACCTCTCCCTGCTCATTGGTACGGAGTTGGGGATAGAAGAAAGCAGTCTCGGCAAGATTTGTACGCAAGCCGGCAGGAGCTTCAGGAAGCGCTTCTTCTCCGGAAGCGGCATCGGCCTTTCCTGCTACCATTGGCACTAACTCCGATTCAAACATTGTATCCGCAGCATCTTCGGAAACTAGCGCCGATGCATATCTCACCGCATTGCTCCGGCTTACAACGCTGCCTGTCACCGACATTTTCTTTTGCACTGCATATCCTCTGACCACTACTCCATCAGCTATGGATTCTGACATCGCATATACATTTCTTATATCAGGCTGCATAGCGAATCTGTCATACAACATTGCAGGTACTTTGAGAGACTTACGATCCCACCAATAATTGTAGGAGTTATTTCCAACATATCCGTTCATCCAATCGGAATAAGGAAGCAGTTGCTGGTAGTAAACCCGGAAATCCTGCCGGCGGTTCCAGATTTTATCAAGTGAGGCATCATACATCGTCGCCAACATTTCGGCATGAGCAGCCTGTCCCTGCGGTGTCTTGATTGTCAGTTTCCATTCCTCTTTCTGTCCGGGACGCAATTTATCACGGAATACGTCCCACTTCATCACCAATGTCTTGTCCGGCAAACGTTTTCTCGCCTGAACCCGTTCCTGATAAACCTGTCCGTCCCTCACCATACAGAAGTTCACGAAGATACCGTTACCGTAACTTTCCTGATACGGATATTGAAAACGAACAATCGTATCGGACAGATTCAGTGCCTTGCTTTCCAGCAGTTTATCACCGCAAAATACATTCATCATTATATAGGTATCCTTTTCCGAAGTTCCGAAATAGAATACCGCCGGATGAGCAGTGTCAAATTCCGTATTCTCTGCATAGAACCACACGGCGGACTGAACAGGCGGACGTTTGTCGTCAGAAGAGAAAAGAATCGTATTTGCTTCCGCCGTCACTTCTTTTCCCTGGTTATCTTTCACCGTTGCCTTCAGCACATACGACCCGGAAGAAAATTTCCCCCAATTGAAGGTCATTTCCTTATTAGAAGTAAACGTTCCGGTTGCAACCGGTTTCTCGCCCAGTTGCTTGTAGTCCTTATCTTTCGCCGGATATAAAGAGTATGTACCTTTCACTTCCACAGGCTGTCCGTTCAGATTCTGTGCTTCAAACACAATGTTGAACGGCCTATCCTTGCAAATCTTTTCTTTCAACTCCGTCTGCAAAATCAATGAACGCTGTCCTGCCGAAATCATCTCCGTAGACGACTGTGTTTCCCCTGCCGCATTGATAACAGTCGCTTCAACAGAATAACGATAATATATTTTATCATTATTCTTATAATCTGCACTTTCTTCCAGGCGAACCGGGATCGTAAATTCTCCGTTCCCGTTGGCAGTCACTTCACCCGAAGCAATCTGTACAGCCTCCGAAATCCTCCAGAAACTGCGAACAGAACGCTTCACCGTATACTTTACCGGAAGGTCCTGAAGCATCACACCGCTATAAGACTGTATCTTGCCTTTTACCTGCACTTCATCTCCGAGTCGGTAACTTTCCGTTTGCTTTTCAAACGTAATATCGAATGTCGGACGTTTATAATCCTCCACACGGATATTCGTTCTACTTTCTCCCGCCGTCAAAGAAAACATTCCGTTCAGACAGGCCGAAGGTAATGCGAAATCGGTGGTAAACGAACCGAATTCATTGGTACGTACCGACTTACGCCCCACTTCCTGATTATTTGTGTCCAACAAAGTTACAGTATAATCTTTACCGGGAAGCACATTGGCTGTATCCGATTTCTGCATATAAGCAATACCTTTCACATACACTGTCTGACCGGGACGGTACAAGGAACGGTCGGTCAATAACGTCATACTTTCCGTCGCTTCATCCTCATCATCGTAATAACCGTAGCTTCCGCCGTAAATACTTCGTTTCGGCATGGCTGTATCCACGCCTTTCGAAGCTTTCAAATATCTGTATTCGGATTTCCAGGGGAACACCACTTTTCCTTCTTCTCCCGTCGTAAACTCCTGCAACACTTTTTCGTCATTACTATACAATATTATCTTTGCGTTGGGTACAGGATGCCCGGTTTGAGCGTCCAAGGCCGCCACTTCATACTGTTGCCCCGGCAAACGGCACGTCAACACTTTGAAGCGGGTCACGTTAAACTCACTTTCACTATCCCGCTTGGCACGAATATCAGGAACAATACGCATGACGTAAGCTCCCACTTCCGGGGACTTGAAAGTGAACACCGTGTCCTGCGTCCGATAATCTTCCGGACGAAGAACCGAATAATGCTGTTCCTTCACCAACTTCTTCGCTTTATTAAAAAGGCGTACCGTAAAACCGTCCAGATTCTTATGCGAAGCTCTCAGTTTAATTTCTTCGCCGGGAAAAGCCTGGCTGATCACATTGACATTCAAGTAAGAAGATAGAATCTCCTGCCTCAGATTCTTCAAAGCATTAATCCTATGGTAAGACGGATAAAGTCCGATTGCCTCGTCACACAGTTTCAAGGCACTTACCGGCTGGTCTTTTTCAATTGCAAACTGAGCTTGCGCCAAATAAACTTCAGCACATATCGGTTCCGATTTGAATTTGCTTTTCAGTTCATTCAATGCAGCCAAATAAGGATCTTGCGTCAGTCCTATCAACCCGTTTTTAGCCTGGAAGGAACGGAACGCCTGATCCGCCATGCGTCGCCACTGCAAATAGTTGAGCAGTGCCAACACGTATCCTTCGTTCAGACCGGCTGCCTGATAGGCGGAAATCATATTTCCATAGATAGATATAATATCCTGTTTTACCGGATCCGAAGAAATATCGCCCGGTAATGTTCCGCTACTAAGTCTTTCTATCCGGTTCAAGGATTCTATGCCACGGGAAGCCAACAAATGATACATATCATGGTGATAATATTCACTAGTCTCCCCTAATTCCACAAAAGGAATATAATCGCGTGAGGACGTTTTGAGCAGCAGCACAGAGTCTGCCAGAGCCTCTTTCACATTTGTCAGCACTTTCTCTACGAATATATTTGCTGTCCATTCGCGTAGATCTGCGGAAGGAGCTTCCTCCACGATTTCCGTCCTTCTCCGGAGCTCCCATTGGTTATTGGCTGCATAATCAGCATAGATTCCCGCTATCAATGAGTGCAATATAGCACGGTCCATAGGCTGTTTTGTTTGTTTCGCCCATTGTTCCAGCCCGGTCAGACCGACATAAAAACTGTCGGGAGTCACTATTTCCTGATATTTCATCCTCCACATATATGCCTTCAGCATCTGGGCGGAATTCTTTTCTTTTTCTCCTTTCCGGTAAATCTCGTCAGTCAATTTTATTACTGTTTTAGGCAAACTCTTTTTTCCTGCCTGTTCTACTTCTTTCCATAATTTGTCGAAACTCTGTGCCTGCACTGCCGGAATCACTCCCAACCATAACAGCACCACCATACAAATCTGCCTTATTTTCATAATCTTTCTAGTTTAAGTTCGCTATAAGTCTCACTGTATAAATAACAAAGTAAAGAAATAAAGTTTAAACAATCATCTTTTTTTGAATAAATATAATAGATTTGCACAATCATAACAGATATAACAACCACAATGATTGTGATCATAAAACAGAGTTATCGCCGTTAATCCTCTCCTAACAAATTGTTTATGATATATATCTGTCACCTGTCACGAAACACGACCTAACCAAATGATTATGAGCAACTAAAGATGTGACAGCAACAAGTGACAGCAGCAAGTGACAGCAGCAAGTGACGGCAATAATGCTGTCACCTGGAATTGGATTGAACATGAAAAACTGACACTACGCCTTAACACTGTTGGTTTCGCGGCTCGAAACCCTGGTTCCATACGCTGGAAACTTCAGTTTCAGTTACTTGAAACCATTAGTTTCTTACCGATGAAACCATAGTTTCTAACTGATGAAACTTTAGTTTCAAGCAAAGGAAACTAACTTGAAGCGTAACTGCGTGTAGGCGAACCTGTTTCTTTCCCCCAAAGAGATACTTGACATATCAATAATTTTCTAAATTAAAGTATTGTTTCCCTTGTCGGTTCCGGATAATATGAGTAATTTAGCAGTCTCAACGATCACAAAGACGCTGACAAAACAAATTATTATCAAATTAATGAAAATTACTCAATTTCGTAAGAACGAAGATACGATAGCGCTTAGCGTAATGGATCTTGATATACTGGTAAATAAGATAAAGACAGAAATAAAATCCCGTCCTGTTTCTACATTCAGAGAGCATCTGCGATATACCCTTTCCGATGAACGGTGTATGTTTGCCGATAAACTGCCCAAGATAATTCCTGCTGCCGAATTTCGAAAAGTAAACGGTCAGAAACAGATGAAAAACTACAACGGTATTGTAGAACTGACCATCGGTCCTTTATCCAATAAGTCGGAAATCGCTTTAGTGAAACAAAAAGCCTGTGAGCAACCACAAACCCGTTGTGTTTTTATGGGTTCAAGTGGCAAAACAGTGAAAATATGGACTACCTTTACCCGACCGGACAACTCGCTTCCCAATACACGGGAAGAAGCGGAATTATTCCACGCCCATGCTTATCGATTGGCTGTGAAATGTTATCAGCCCCAGATCCCATTCGATATACTTCCCAAAGAACCGACTTTGGAACAATATTCGCGATTATCCCACGATCCGGATATCATATATCGTCCGGATTCAGTCCAATTTTATCTCTCTCAACCATCATCAATGCCCGAAGAAACCACTTTCCGTGAAGCGGTTCAGGCGGAGAAATCCCCATTAACCCGTGCCGTACCGGGATATGATGCGGAAAATGCCTTCCTGATGCTTTTCGAAGCCGCTTTTCGGAAAGCGTATGCCGATCTCCGGGAAGCGGGACTCGAATTGAGCGAAGACACATGGCATCCTTTAGTCGTCCAACTGGCTAAAAACTGTTTTGCTTCGGGACTTCCGCAAGAAGAAGTCGTGAAACGTACCGTTTTCCACTTCTATATGTATAAACAGGAAGAACTTATCCGGCAAATGATTGGTAATATATATACCGAGTGCAAAGGTTTCGGCAAGAATATCAGCCTAAGCAAAGAGCAGCAACTCGCCTTGCAGACAGAAGAATTCATGAAACGCCGCTATGAATTCCGCCATAATACCCAAATTGGTGAGGTAGAATATCGTGAAAGGCTTTCTTTCCGTTTCCGCTTCAATCCTCTCGACAAACGTGCGTTGAACAGCATTGCTTTGGATGCACAAATGGAAGGCATCCCCTTGTGGGACAGGGATATTAGCCGTTATATTTACTCCAACCGCGTCCCTGTATTCAACCCGTTGGAAGATTTTCTCTACCGGCTTCCTGCGTGGGACGGCAAAGACCGTATTCGTGCATTGGCAGCCACCGTCCCTTGTAAGAATCCGTATTGGATGGATTTGTTCCACCGTTGGTTTCTCAATATGGTTTCTCATTGGAAAGGAAGCAATAAAAAGTATGCAAACAGTGTTTCGCCCTTACTCGTCGGACCGCAAGGGACACGTAAATCCACCTTTTGCCGGAGCATAATGCCCCCTTCCGAGCGTTCCTACTATACTGACAGCATTGATTTTTCCCGAAAGAAAGATGCCGAACTTTACCTCAATCGTTTTGCGCTTATCAATATCGATGAATTTGACCAGGTGAGTTCGACACAACAAGGCTTTCTGAAACATATTCTGCAAAAGCCTGTGCTGAATGTGAAGAAACCTCATGGCAGTGCCGTGCTTGAAATGCGCCGTTACGCCTCATTCATAGCCACAAGTAACCAAAAAGACTTGTTGACCGACCCTTCCGGCAGCCGTCGTTTTATTTGCATCGAAGTGACCGGAGTGATTGACACCAACCGTCCGATAGACTATGAGCAGCTTTACGCACAAGCTATGTACGAATTGGAACATGGCGAACGTTACTGGTTCGATCAGGAGGAAGAAAAGATCATGGTGGAAAACAACCGTGAATTTGAACAAGTCCCACCGGAAGAGCAACTTTTCTTCCGTTATTTTCGTGCCGCACAGCCTGAAGAAGGGGAGTGGTTGTCTCCAGCGGAGATTATGGAAGATATTCAAAAAGGCAGTTCAATCCCGATGTCTGTCAAGAGGGTTAATTCCTTCGGAAGAATACTGAAAAAGCAAGAAATACCTTCCAAACATACGCGTAGCGGTACACTCTATCATGTTGTAAGACTAATAACCAAGTGACGGCAAAAATGCCATCACCCTGCCGTCACCTCTTGCTGTCACAGTCTTATCGGTTCATTACTAAACTATTAACTCCTAAACTGTGACAGATGACAGCAACTTACCAAATATATTCTTCTGTGTAGCGTTGGTAAGTTGGCTCTTCTTTTATCCCTTTATTGCGGAATAGTTGTCTGATGTAGGCTTGGTCTTTAGGCATAAGCCCCCGTTCTCCACGATAGAACCTATAATATCCTGTTTTCCCATAGTGTCCTACCATTTGTATTCTGATACTGACCGCATCCTCATAAGGAATTCTGTTAAGCAACTGTTTAAGTCCCCATGCCACATGGACTTTTACAGTAGTTTTAAAACATTCGCACTGATTCCCATCCGCAGGATAACGTGCCGGATTAACGATAGTGATATATAGGTTGTCGGCTGTATCAAGTTGTGTAGCTGTGTGGCGCAGGCATTTTGAGGCTTGTGGACATTGAACGTTGAAGCAACGGGCAAAATTGTAGGGGACAGACAGATTGTCGGGTTCTTCTTTCATCTTGTTGGGCTTATTTTATTTGTGAGATATTTAATGTTTTACAAATTTATAATCTTTACAAAGATAAAGTTTTATTTTAAGAGTAAGAAATGTATGAACAAAAAATTCCCTTTTTCCTTTAGAAAAAGGGAATTTTGAAAATATTATTTTTATTCTTTTGTTTGTATTTTCGTTCAACGAAAGTATAACTGATTTATGTTTAGCTTGATAATGACTTTTTACTAACTAAAATATATTACTACCAATTATACTTGAAAAGTCAAACATGAATATTGGTATATTTATTGGGATGTGTTTATACATAATGATTTGTATGTCAGTAAAATAAACATTACTTATACTGATTTTCCCAAGTCAAATATAGAAATTATATCTATCTCTTTGAGAATAGAATGTTTGTCTAAAATAGATTCTATGTATTCTGTTGACCATAGAGGATGTGTTATTATTCCACCAACTTCTCCTGTACTAGTAGTTGCAATGTATAAATCTTCATGTTTAGAAAATTGCAGATGTCGTTTTTCTAACAATAAACCAACATTATTTTCGATATACTCTTGCCAATACTTTGTATTGAAATCAATTTGGGCATCTGGATCAGAAGCAATTTTGGCTAAATCTAGTCCTAAACGCCAATCTAGAATCGGATGTTCTTGCTGATTGGAATAGTCACGAATGCAGTCGTAACAAGATGAGGTACAATTGCTCATGTGAGATGACGCACATAGAAGATTGTAGATAGTACCGTCTTTAATGAGGGGGGCTACTATAGCCTCTAAAGGAACATTTGCATATTTTCTTCCACTTAGATAATTACAATAACCAGAGCCATTCTCAAGTCTTTCAACAATAAATATTTCAGGCTTGTGAGTGATTGATGATATATGATAACCAATACTTAATTCAGAAGTATCTATGTCAAGATAACCGGCAACGGATCTTCTCACAAGATAGCCCCAGGATAAGAATGCAGCTTTTACTGCATAATAATTCTTATTTTCAGTCAATGGATTGAGGCATATTCCGTTTGGTTCATGTTCGAAGGCTATTGTGAGAATACCTGTTGACTTAGATAAGACGAATGCTAATTTTTTCTCATACCTCAGTTCTAATTTATTTTGCATATCTTGAGGATATGCTTTTCTTGATACCCAAATGTTATTGGGATTTAGTCCCATTGTGTAAAACTCTCCATTATTGTCATTAACTTGGTGCACTAATCCTTGTGTAGGTATCATATTATTTCGTAATTGGAGATTTTTAACAGGCGGACATGGTTGCAAATAATCTTCACAATCAAGTTTGATATCGCTATTTGGAGAGTACCAATCGTAAGAACCATTGAAGTCTTGAGGCTTTATGTTGTAATCAACGCAGAATCCTAAAGGAGAACAAACTTGAATTTTTTCCATCTCTTGTGCACAAACGGGACATTTAGCAGTTTCTGTATTTAAGGACATGGTCGAATAACCACATTGGTTACAGCGAAAGAGTGGTTTGGTATGGATATTGAGACTGCCACTTTTTACAGATACTATATGCTGTTGATTATATTCATAATCAACCACTCCTACAGCACGATAGATTTTTTTGTCTTTTACAATTTCATGTCCTGGAGCGAAAGAATTTAGTGCCATCTCCATATCTCTGTTTACAACATCTTCGGCTGGTAACTTTTGAGGTTTGCTTAAGTAGAGATTTCGTGTTCGAGTAGGGAAACCAAACATAGGTAATAAACCTGCATTAGCCAATCTTTCGCTAAGAAGAGTTTGTGTATAATCAGAACTTGTTGCTATTTTAGAAATGCGATCTACGAGTTCATTTTGTATATAGAGTAGAATAGCCTTTTTATCAGCGTCCGATATATCTGTGCATCTAGTGACAACTTCAATAATATGTTTTATTTGTTCTGTGTTGTCTTTAATCCAGTTTATAACCTTACATTTGTTCTGGTTTTCCCAAGTTGCAACTAAACCAAAGCTGCCATGTACACTTTCTGCATTTGAATCTATCGATTTTAGTGCATTATAGAGTATTTCTTTGTAGATAATTCGCTCTGCGATTTCCTTGATACGAACTTCTAGATAAGGGTCTTTAGGGGTAGCAGAAACCATTCTGTCTGGTTCAAAGTAATGAGTAATGTCATGACTTGTTCCTTTTGCAATTGTCAATGCTACAGATAAAGGATTACCACGGCGACCAGCACGACCTACACGTTGTTGGTAATTAAATCGTTGTGGAGGCACATTTCCCATCATAACTGCGGATAGAGAGCCAATATCAACACCCGCTTCCATTGTCGTAGTAACACTAAGCATATCTATACCGTTTACAGAAGGAATTTCGTTAGTTAAAAATATATCTTGAAATAAACGTTGTCGTTTCCTTGATTCTTGACGAGATGTTTGTCCTGACATTTCTTCACAATGGAGACGATAGATCTCTTCAGTAGAGTTGACCAATGAAAGATAATAATCCTCAGGATCATGTAAATCGTTTTCAGCAATATCCTTACTTTTTCCTAGTTTGCCTTGACAATTAGTACATATACCATTAGAAGGCTGAAGATGTATTGTCTTACAACGAGGACAAATCCAATATTTCATGCCTGGTGTTGCTTTGCAAAAAGCTATTTTTTCACCAGTGAGAGCAACAATCTCTCTATCAATAATACCGAGTTTTCTCATGAGTTGTTTTATCTCATTTAGCTTTTCTGTTTGTTGGGTTATATTGGTTATACCCCAAACGGCCTTAACCATTTTTCTGACAGCCCTTGGAAATGCATTTGGAATGGGATATTTAGAATCAAAACCTTTAATACGTCTTTTTTCTCCCAAAATACGTATTGTGGAATTTATAAATTGAAGCATTACAGGATCTATATTTTGAGGGGTACTACATGATATGTATCCAAGTTTCATTGATTCAAATGATTTCTTTTTATGAGCAAAAATACTCATGATTTGTTCATGTTTGTTGGCTAAACGAATTTTGTTATAGTATTCATTTGCAGCATCTCCTATATCTGTATTTACAACATATTGTTCAAAATCAAAGATTGATGACCAATCTCCCACAAGTGGATCACGTGCTATGGAAGGTTTAGGTCCTGCTGGATTGGATCCAATTTGAAGTAATCCTTTAAACACATCAGATGTTATGTTTTCAAGACTCACATTCTCTATGTTACGGAATAGATTGTTTAATTCATTTTGTTCCTCAGATGTGAGTCCCCACATTTTATTCTGTATTAGTTCGATGAGTCTCACATATAGTCCTTGATTACGTAACTCTGTCAACTTCTCATTTTCGTCACGGGAACTAATGTTTACCTCTAAAGGCTGATAGTGACGCAAAAAGTTTATGCTATCATTATCTCCTTTTAATGCTTGAAGCATCAGCCATCTTACGACATCTCTGTAATGGTCTAACTCAATGCCAGCTGAAAGTTTAGCAGCTGCCTGGCGACTGTCGGAAAAAAGTACAACTTTAGTGTTGTTTTCATGAGCATTTTTCATAGTTCTAACTAAAGAGTCTGCAAGGACTTGATTGACTTTTTGAAGTCCTGTGCTATGTCTTTTGAGAGGGGTAAAACTATTTGCGTTTTCAATGCGATACTCTATTTCACATTGTGGGCATTCTGAAGGGAAACGAGTATCTTTATCAGTCTTTTGTTCGTGTAATAGATATTCTCCGTGAGGATGTTTTTTGAATTCTCCGGTTTCGCTATTATACTGGACTTTTGTCCAACCTTTATAATCGCCTTCTGATTGCCATAAGATCGCATATTGACAGAATTGTGAACCGATTGGTTTATCTACAGATAAATATGTTCGTCCACCACGATTAATTATATATCCTCCAAGGTAGGCTTCTCCACAGTTCTCGCATATAATCAGTTCAAGAATGTTATGACCGCATGAACATATGGAACGTGGACTTTTGTAGAATTTACCCAGCAAACGGTTGTTGAACTTGTGTTTTTCGTTTAAACATTCGCAATATGGATTGGAACATGCCCATAAGCCATTAATTGCACGGAAAAAGAAGTGAACTCTTAATGGGAGTAGATATCCTTTTTGTGTTTTGCTTTGGCAGATAATTTTGAGAAATGAGGTTATGAATGGTTCTGCATTTTTATCAATGATACCCATGCGTGTAGCTATATCAATAGCATTCATGGCAACGATGTTGCCAGATTTGTCGGTCATTGCAAACTTCAGCCATTCGACTAAATGGTAGCGTTCTGATATTTGTAAATATGAGTTGCATGTTAACTGTGAAAATAAGCTTGCTTCACGTTCCTTTTCTGTTATTGAGGTATTGGCATAGTTCACAAAGGCTTCAACAGGTAGGCATGTTTCAGGTTTTGATGTAAGTGTATTTTTGTCATTAGTAAAAATAGAAAATTTGTCCTTGAAAAAATCTTTTGCTACGCCGAAGAATTCACAAAGGAAGTCAGATGTTTGTTTATTTTCTCCCATTGACGCACTTGAAGCCAAGAACTGCACTTGTGGTGAATCTGGTGTTAGTCCAAGGCGGTCTAATAGCACTCTTATAAGATATGCAACTTCTGTGCCTGCTGTACCTCGATAAGTATGTAGCTCGTCTATAACAAGATGAAATACGTGAGATTTATCTTCAGCCAACCAACGTTTGGTATCTTCAAATATCGCTGCTTCAATGTTGCGCATAAGCATGATATTAAGCATACTGTAGTTTGTTATTAATATATCTGGGGCGTTTTTCTGCATAGAAAGTCTGTCCCACATTTCTGCGCTATCCTTTTCCATACAAGGCACATGATACAGAAGTTCTCTATTTTCTTCATTTTGGGAAGCAGCTTGTTTAGCTGCCTTCCATTCCTCGACAAGTTGATTTTTTTCTATTCTTATTTTATCTTTAGCACTGTCAGCACTGCCACTAACAGGTGTGCTACCTGTATAACGTCCAAAATAAAAACGATGCCCGTTGCGATATTTATCTAACCAGTCCAATGCTCCTGAATGATTTTCTCTTCGGCTATTCAATGATTTTCGGAGTCTTATCATTTGATCTTCTGCAAGTGCGTTCAATGGATACAGAATCATTGTTCTCATAGCTCTTGGACGGTTTGTAGACCAAGAACTGGATTCAGAAATAAGATCTGCAATGATTGGTAACAAAAAACATTCAGTTTTACCTGAACCTGTACCAGTGGTAACTACAATGTGCTTTCTATTGAGATAAGATTCTTTTAAGGCATTATATTGATGCTTATATAATATACGTTTCTCAGAATTGTTATTATAAAACAAACCGGATTGGACAAATTTAGCTAGTTCGTTCGATACATTTTCGTTTTTGCAGAACTGTTCAAGTGATGCTTGCTCTTTGTATTTGGGAACTATTTCAATGATAGGAGGTTGGCATATTGTGCCATTTTCTTTCAGTAGTTCTTTTCGTTCTGCATCGTATTGTTCATTAAAGAAAGGGATGCCACTGCTGATGTACTTTAAATATGTATCTCTTAATTCATTATATATTTGGATTGGATTATTCATATTGGATTGAGTTATTTAGAATTCTATTAATTTGATTCGCGATATTAAGGTTTATATTTGGAAAAATATATAATCCTTGTTCAAAGAAGGGAGTATTGCCTTCTAGTAATGATTCTAACAATAATATTCTATAGAGCAATATGGGAAAACGATAACTTGTGATGTACATTCTCTTGTCTTTTAGGCTGTACTTTCCATTTCCTCTTCCGTCAATAGAACGACTATAGCAATACGCTACATTGATTCCGTCAGGATTTACATTCCAATAGGGAACAGCTACAACTCGCCTCGTTTCAGGATAAACGAAATAATACTTGAGATTCCAATCTTCTTTTTGCGCTACTCCGAATTTAATTTCTCTGTTGTCAAACTTGAGGGAAGAGAAATCATTGAGAGGCAGAGGCTCAAATTTACTAACAATATCCTTTACTGTAGGAAAGTGTTTAAGAATTGAAACAGCATTAAATCTATAGATTTTCTTGAAATCAATATGTGGTACCTCTTTGCTGCGAAATATAAAAGGAAATGCTGTAGATACATCTAGAGATTGATTGAATGTATTTGTATAAATACAAAAATCCCTTTTTGTAACAGCAATAGGTTCTGTTACTTTAAAACAATTATCACCACAAAAATCAATATTTCCTGCAAAAAATAGCGGCAGAAATATTTTCCATGCAGGGTGCTCCTCAATCAAAAGATTATATTGTAAATTAAGATATTCGCAATATTTTTTGATAGTATTATAATTGACTTGATTTTGAAGACTCATCCAAGTAAATAAGGCTTCCTGACATTCTTTTATATTATTCATAATCGCTTTGAATGTATGATAGATATTCATTGGAAGGAATAGGAGATATGGATCTCATATTCTTTAGCATGTCAGCTTTAAGATAACCAGTTTTGTCTGATTTTTCATTAGAATATAGATTTTCCTTTTTTTCATCAATAGTGTAGTCATCATTTTGTAAACAGCCAAAATAACGAATGCTTTGTTGGGCTAAAGGTAATCCTTCTTCTGCGGTTGATGTTAATAGCAAGCGTAAATTATCTGGAAATATAATTTCCGTATTAGGAAAATTAATACGTAATCCCATTGATATATCTACTATAGGTTGCAGATAACAAGGTAAATATGACATGTTGATATTTTCTAATATGTAATAGTGTATGATATCAGGATTGCTTATACAACTGTGGATCATGGTATTAAGACCATTGTTCCACACATTAGAGAATGAACGCCACTCGGGAGTAACATATTGAATGGAATATTTGCAGCGACCTGTAGCTTTTATAATTGAGTGGATTATACGGTTATCAGGAACTAATATTGTAAGGGGGGAGAAACGATGCGTGTCAAAGTTCGGTCGGTCTGAAAATATCTGATT
>ENA-ORTI01001424-ORTI01001424.1-human-gut-metagenome-genome-assembly--contig:-NODE-1424-length-24502-cov-5.753058_pt1 | contig 24502 bp, 22 predicted proteins | sample MGYA00242071_ERZ509191 | MGnify/ENA primary metagenome ERZ509191 (study PRJEB26280, sample SAMEA2338832) | human gut metagenome | biome: human gut; feature: human-associated habitat; material: faeces...
TCATGGCATGGGCGGGAATGGCTCCCGCCGTGACTTTCGTGTGCGGCACCGGCCGGTCTCCTCCGTCGGTGTCGCCGTCGAACATCGTTACGGTCTGCGACCACCATATCCGTATCCGGTCACGCAGACGGGGACGGAACGACTGGCCGCCGTCGCCGGATCCGTCGGATCTCAGCAGACGCAACCATCGGGTGGCCAGTATCAGCACCGTGGCGCACGCCGATTCGACCAACACCATCAGCAATGCACCCGGTATGCCACCGGCCCACGGCATGGTCGCGAACTCGTTGTCCGACACCATCGCGGCGACGCGTTCCATGACGGACGTGCCGCATCCCGCAATCCAGGCCAAGACGTATCCGCATTGCGGCATCAGCCAGGATATGAACAGCGCGACGAGCCCTGCCATGGTGGCGAATCCCACGACCGGGCCGACGAGCAGATTCGCCGGCACCGAGGCGAGAGGCAGTTGCGGATCCATCAGGACCTGTATCGGCAGGGTGAGCGACTGCGCGGCGATGGTCATGGCGAGCGGAGCCGACAGCAATCGGGGCAGCATGCACGCCAGCCAATCGGTCAAGGGGCCGGCGAACAGCACGATGCCCAATACGGCCGCGCAGGACAACGCGAAACCGTAGCTGACCGACATCGAGGGAGCGATGAGAAGGACGATGATCACCGTCCAGCTCAGCGAACTCACCGACTGCCCTCGACGGCCGGCCGCCACCGCGGCAGCGCCGAACAGTCCCATGAGCAATGCGCGCAGCACCGAATCGGACGGGAACACGACTATCGCCAGCATCACGTCCGACACCGCCATCACCAGTCCTGTCGCCCATCGAGGGGCGAGCACGCGGGAGCACAGCCTGTGCACCAGCCCCGCGATGACCATGAAATGCCCTCCCGACACCGCCATCAGGTGCATGATGCCGCTGCGCCGGAACTGCTCCTCGAGTAGCGCCGCATACGCGGCATCGACGCCGCCGACACGTTCCGTCCCCGATGACAGGCCTTCTTCAGACCCATGTGACGCCGCACCGGATGCGGTATCGCGCACCCGGACCGCATCCTGCCCGAGCACGCCGACGGTCAGCCCCGGCACCAGCACGCGCACCTGATCCGACAGGCGGTCGCAGGCGCGCAGTAGCCCCTGCTGCATGGCCTTGACGATGCGGGCCGTTCCGGAAGGCGCAGAAACCACATCCGGCACGCGCATATCGTCACAGGTCAGCCACAGCGGCTGACGGCCATACGACGCCGTGCTCAGCGTGCCGGGAAAACGGTAGACCGCCGTGTCGGTCAGCGCCGAACAGACGTCTCCCGACAACAGCACGCGGATATCGGCGCGCGAAGGCACCGGCGAGCGTTCCGACAGCGGATTCGCCGGGGATCGCCGTATGGACAGCGACACCACGCGCCCGTCAACCTGGCAATCGGAACCCCTCACCGTCGACGATACGGCCGGGGAGCGCACCCGCACCACGGCCACCACGTCGGCGGGCCCGTCACGGGCCTGGACATGCGCCGCATCATGCCAGCGCACACTGTCCGCGGTCACCGCCGCGGCGGCCGTGTGGGACGGCATGCACGAAGGCGCTCATGCGCTCGATTACGCCACCAGCGTGAAGCTCACGCGAACCTTGGCAATTATCCCCATCACGTTCGTGCTGGCACTTTGGGTTGCTTCGCGCGAAAAGAAAACCGCAGGTGCAAACGGGCAACCCACACAAAATGGCTTTAGTCTGAAGCGCGCGCTGCCAACGTTCATCGTATTGTTCCTGTGCGCGTTCTACCAATGAAACGATGTCACCCATACCGAGAATACGGTCGGCCATACGGGCAGGGTGGAACTGATCGATTGCTTCCAGCTTTTCACCTGTACCTACGAATTTAATCGGTTTGTTCACTACCGAACGGATAGAAAGAGCCGCACCACCGCGGGTATCACCATCGAGTTTGGTCAGTACCACACCGTTGAAGTCCAGACGTTCATTGAATTCTTTAGCTGTGTTTACAGCGTCCTGACCGGTCATGGAGTCTACCACGAACAGAATTTCGTCCGGGTTGATTGCTTTTTTGATAGCGGCGATCTCGTTCATCATCTGCTCGTCTACTGCCAGACGTCCGGCTGTATCGACGATAACGAGGTCGTATCCTTTGGCTTTGGCTTCCTGAATGGCGTGTTGTGCGATTTCTACCGGATTCTTGCTGTCCAGTTCGCAGTACATCGGTACTTCAATCTGTTCTGCCAATACACGTAACTGTTCGATAGCTGCCGGACGGTAAACGTCACAAGCCACCAATAATGGCTTACGGTTCTTCTTGGTTTTCAGCATCCGTGCCAGTTTACCGGAGAAGGTGGTCTTACCCGAACCCTGCAAACCTGACATCAGGATAACTGCCGGACGGGCGTCAATGTTGATCTCGGCTGTCTCTCCACCCATCAATTGTGTAAGTTCATCATGCACGATTTTCACCATCAATTGGCTTGGCTTCACAGCCGTAAGAACGTTCTGGCCAAGCGCTTTTTCTTTCACTGTATCCGTGAAATTCTTTGCCACCTTGTAGTTTACGTCGGCGTCGAGAAGTGCTTTACGTACGTCTTTCAGCGTCTCCGCCACGTTGATTTCGGTGATTTTGCCTTCACCTTTCAGAATCTTGAATGACCGTTCTAGTCTTTCACTTAAATTATCGAACATAGTTATTTAATTACGAATTACTAATTACAATTTACTTGGCCGAAAGAGGGACTTTTCCGTCTACTCTTTATTTGAGCTTGCAAATGTACAAAAATCTCTTGTATTTATATCTTTTTATTCTGCCATTTTGCTTTTTTGAGATAAATATAACTTGTTATCAACAGCAAGCTATAATACACAATCTCAATCGTAAAGCAAATTTCGATCGGTGCTTTCAGCCACATTCCGATGAAAATGATGTATGATCCGTAGATGATAATTGTAATCGTTTCGAGCAACAGGGCTGCCTGTGTATTTCCTGTTCCGGAGATACCGTTAAACACCACGTTGGCTACGGATGCGATAAGCATGGCGCAACAAATTACATATACCGAGGGGACGGATTCCGTAATGAGCGCAGCTTCACTAGTGTAAATGGAGAGCAGGAATTGCGGAAACAGTGCCGATACCGCTACTAACCCCAGCATGATGAAAAAGGAGAAACGCGCAATTTTATTAATGAGCGGCATCACGTGCTGGATGCCTCCTGCACCAATAGCATTGCTGACAAGACTGTTGGTAGTCGTAGCCAGTGCGTTGACCGGAATCAGCAATACGACATAAATACTCCGGACGATATTGGCAATCGCCAGTTCCCGTTGTCCCAACCGTTCTACGGCTACGAAGAAAACGAACCAGGTAGCCATCGACAGGAAATATTGCAGCATGGTGAAGCAGGAGATACTAAGAATCCGCATCAGCAATGCTGGGTCGAATGTGCGCAGGCGGTTCATACCGTATTTCTTTAAATCGACCGTGGCATACGTATAGATGACGAAAAAGAGAATGGAGGAGGCTTCTGCCAATACGGAAGCAATAGCAGCCCCTTTGATACCCATTTCCGGCAAACCGAACTTTCCGAAAATTAATGCATAGTCCAGTACGACATTAGTTAATGCCATGACAATAGCATTGATGGTTAGCACTTTAGTGCGTGTAATGCCGATGTACAATGCCCGGAACATGACATTGATAAAAGAGAAAAAGAATCCGTAAATACGCCAGTTCAGAAACTCCATTGTTCCTTCGTAGATGGATTCTGAAGAAACCAGCAAACGCATGATGTTTCCACCGAATGCTTTGGTGAATCCGAATAGCAGCAGGGCCATGACGAACAGGAACATGATTCCTTGAATCATGACGGGACCGACATCCGAATAGCGTCCTTCGCCATTGCGTCGTGCGATGACTATCTGCGAACCGGTACTGAATCCGAATGCGATGGTGAATACGCATATATAGAATAACCCGCCCATAGCTGATGCTCCAAGGGCTACTTCACTCACGTGTCCGAGGAATGCTGTGTCGGTGACATTGATGACATTTTGTGCCAGCAAGCTTAGTAGTATCGGATAACTGACACTCCAAATCTGTTTGTTGGTGTACATAATTAAGTGTTTAAGTTTACACTTTGCAAAGATAGTGCTTTATTTCGATTCGGAAACGATGGGGTAGATGAAAACAATTTCCGGACCTTCGGGAGTTTTATCGTTGACGAGATAGTTTCCTCCGAAATGTTTTAGTAACAATAGGTTGATATCATGCCGGATGATGGTTTCCTGTGATACGAATGCATGGTCTGCCAAAGGTGAATTAGTGATCCGGAAACAAAGCATGTTTTCATTCTGGCTTAATGTGAACCGGATGATTCGTGCTTGCCGGTGTTCTTGTGGGTACACCAGTACGCTAATCAAGGCCTGTGTCAGTCGCATTATATCGGTATGAATTTGGGCGTCCGTTTCGCTGGAAAATTCAATCTGGATACCTGTTTCTTCGTTCCTCATCTGCGCCATGCTGCATGCTTCCTTGCATAGGGTAGTGGCATCATAGTCTTGCAACTGGAACTTCATCATCTGAGCTTCCAAACGGGATAAGTCGAGAACGTCATTGACAAGTCTCATTAACTTCTCCGAACTTTTGTGGATGATGTTTGAGTATTCTTGCCTTATTTCCTTGTCTATATTGGGTTCGCTGGCTATGAGTTGTGAGAAACCGACCACATTGTTGAGTGGGGTACGGATGTTATAGCTCATGTTGGACAGGAAGCGATTTTTTATTTCATTGGTCTTCCGCACGTTTTCTGTTGTTTTCCGGATTTCGTTTTCCGCGTATTTGAGTGCCTTCCGTACCATAAAGAGTCGTGCCATAAAGATAAAAAGCAGAATCAGGATAACAAATATAAAGATCAGATAGGTGAGCTGGATCCGGTTGTTTTCCCTTTTTTGATCCAGTTCTGTTTTTTCGATATTGTATTTGCTTTGTATCTGTGCCATCTGATTGTTTGAGAGTACAGTGGCTGTCGAGTCTTTGATGGCAAGTGCCTGCTCATACAGGGGGATGGCTTTTCCGCTTTGCCCTGCCTGTTTCCATATTCTGGCCTTTTCGAGTAGCTGTTCGGCATAGTCGCTTGTGAAGTCTTTCTTCAACATCGTCAGTGTCGTGTCGATATAATCCGATGCCTGTTGGTAGGCTCCAATTGCCTGGTAATATTTGGCAAATGTGTCGAAATAGAGTACTTTATACATGAAATAAGTATTCTCGTCCAGATATTCTTTAGATTTTACGAGATGTTCATAGGCTTGTTGCGGCTGATGGGTATTCAGGTAATAATAGCTGTAGAACAGTTCATTGAACAGGTATACATCGGCAAATCCCGCTTTTAAGGATGGGTTTGCACTGATGTGGTTATGAAGAGTGTTTTCCAGTTCCTGCAAATATTTGAGTAGTTTTTTATTATCCTTCTTTTCTTTGACAACGGATACTAACTGTGACAATACCGAGATACGGACCACCGGATTTTCTGTCGGAGTGAGTAGCTGGTAGGCAGCCTCCAGTGCTTCTATTCCTTTATCCCAGCGCTGGCTGCCGATATATGCATTACTCAAGCATTGATAGGCAGCCATACTACCCCGGTTACTATTCATTTGGGAGGCTTGCTGTTGCATCTTTTGAGATTCGTTGATAGCAAGTTCGTATTGTTCGTTGAATGTGTACAGGTCTATCTGGAAACGTTTGGCATCAAAGAAGTAATTCCATAAATCTGATTTCCGGGCATGAGGCTCCATTATGGTGAGCCATTTGGCTACACTGTCTTGATTATTACGATTGTAATAGTATAAAATATGGTAGTAAGCAGCCAGACCGGCATATTTGTCATTTCCCAGTTGCAATGCTTCTTTCATTAATGCATCCGAATATTGGATACATTGCTGGTTGTTTTGTTCTATTCTGATGATTTGATTGAGAACATTCAGCCGTGTCGTATCGTACGGTAATGTTTCCAACACCTTTATCAGGCTGTCGGATTCCAAAACAATCTTGGTGCTGGCTTTTCCGGTGAGGGTGCAGCATAATAGAAGGATCAGGAGCAGGACTTGTTTCATTCGGCTTCCTCCTTTCCTTGTTGCTCATGGTAAATGGGGTGTGTGAACAGGAAACGGGCTCCTTCCTCATAATTGGAGTCAATCCATATTTTGCCGCCCAGCTGCTCGATAATGAGTTGGCAGATAGACAGACCGAGTCCTGTCCCTTGAGCATTTTCATTCAGTTTCTCAAAACGGTTGAATATTTTATTCTGATTCTCCGGAGAGATACCGCAACCGGTGTCGGTCACGGAAAACAGTGCTATGTCTTCTGTCTGTTTTTCCAGTTCCATGGTGATGGAACCTTGCGGAGTAAATTTGGTTGCATTGATGAGAAGGTTGATTAATAATTGTTGTAACCTTGCATTGTCTGTCGTCAATTCTAATGAATGGAGAGAGGTCGAAAAACGGACGTTAGCATTCGTTTGTTTTATTTTCTCAACCATGTCGATAACGTTTCTGCATATTGCCACTGCATCACATCGCTCATATTTGAATTTCATCTTGCCTACTTCGAGACTGGACAAGTCGATTACGTCGTTAATCAGCTTGAGTAACAGTTCTGAATTTTGCTGAATAATATCGCTACACTGTTTCCGGGTCTCGTTGTCGATGGATTCTTCCGTCAGGATGGAGGAGAAGCCGGACAACGCATTGAGCGGCGTGCGAATTTCATGGCTCATGTTGGAAAGGAAAAGGCTCTTTGTCCGGATGGAATTTTCTTCTTGCTTTTTCACTTTTTCCAGTTCCTGCTGTGATTGGCGCAGTTTTTTATTTCCTCGTCTGACCAAAAGGATGAAAAATACAATCAGTATGACTATGAATAGGATGGTGAACCAGCTCCAGTAGAGGATTGTCTTCTGTCTGTTTAAGTTGTCCAGTTCATTTTTATCTATTTGGTAGAGGGTGTGCAATTCATTGATTTGGCGAATATAATTCATTGCGTCCAAAGAGTCTTTGTACGTATTGAATATTTCATAAGCTTCACATGCTTCCTTGCTGTTTCCCATTAGTGTAAGTATGTGTGCACGATCTTTCAGTACTTGCAGGGATCTGTATGAGTTGGCTGCTTTGGTATGCGAAAGTAATTCGTCAAGTGTGGTTAGTGCCTGCGTGTATTCTTTGGATTCAGTGTAGTAGCGTGAATACAGGTATTTAATCATTAAATGAAAATATGGGTACTGGTGTTGCCGGCTGATTTGTTCGGTTTGTCGTATATAGTTTAATGCTTCCGGAAGATGATGCATCTGGATGCGATAGAATGCCTGACAATAAACAAGGTGGAAATCGTCTTGGGGATTCGTATCCTTGTTGATAACAGATTCGAGTTCCCGGATATTGTCTTCTATATCTGTCATTTGGTGATAGTTGAGCTTCGTCAGGATAAATTGGGACAAGATCGTTTTGATATATTGGTTGGCATGAGGGAGTTTCTGAATGATTTCTAATGCTTCCTTATACGATTTGATGGCAACTTGTGGTGTTGACGAACTTAAATAGGTATTTCCAATGGCGTGTAATGCGAGTGCTGTTCCCAAAGGATAGTCCATTTCTCTGGCTTTCTGGTATATCTGATTGGCCTGGTTGATGGCGAGACTGATGTTGCCTTCTGTGATTAAAGCTTGAACGGTCAGCAGATTTATCTGGAATAGGAGTGGGTATTGTTGTTCCTTTTGTAATTCCGGTTCTAAAAGTTTTTCCCAGGCAATGATGCTGTCGACAGGGGCGTCCGGACTAAATGGATGATTGTATTCAAGTAAAGGTTGTAATAAAGAAAGACGATCTGAATTTGTACGTGCAGCATATAAGGTGACCGATATTAATGCGGTTACGACTATTGCAATTATATGACGTCTGTGTTTTTTCACCTGATATAAGAATTGCTTGCTTGTAAGTTTATCTGCAAAAGAACTAAAAAGAGTGAAGATTACAAAGAAATCTTCACTCTTTTTTATAATTTATTTTCTTTTGAGTATCTCTCGTACCCCAGGGCCCTCGTGGTTGGGGTAGCCGGGAGTATGGTTTCTGCATCGTGGATCGGCATCTACTTTCAAACTCCGGTAATCGTCTTTGGTGCGGGCGATGTAATCATCAAGCATGGCACGGTGTTCGGCGAGGACTTTACTGTATTTAGGGTCTTTGGCGAGATTCTTGCGTTCTCCCGGATCCTTTTTCATATCATATAGCTCTTCTCCGTTACCTTCCAGATAGTGAGTGTACTTGTATCTCGGTCCGCGTACCATACGTCCGGGAGTAACGACATATTCATATTCGCTATGCCATTCGGAAACGACATAAGGGTGAGTTTTTTTCTGTTTCTCTCCTTTTAATATAGGTGCAAGGCTGATTCCCGGTTTTTCGGCCGGAACAGGAATTCCTGCCAAATCACAAAGGGTAGGCAGAAGATCCAGTGTAGGCTGTGTCAATACTTGGTCTATGGGCTTTTTCTGTTGTTTGATGCCGGGACCTGCAAAGATAAACGGTACGTTGGTCATTTCATCGTAGAAGCTGATGTGTTTGGTCACCATGCGGTGTGAAGCCATCCCATCACCATGGTCAGCCATGATAATAACGATTGTGTTTTTTCCGGCAGGAGTGGAGTAAAGTGCTTTCAATACGCTGTCTACTTGCTTGGAAACCATCTTGGTATAGTGTTGGAAAGCAGCAATGTAATGACGGTAATTCTCTTCATTCCAATGAGAGGCCTGGGTCATGCGGCGATGACTGCAGCAGATGTATTGTACAGGTTTAGGGATATTGCTCCAGTCTTCTACATCGAAATTGGCTGGTAGTTCCGGAAGGGTTCCGCTAATGGGGCGGTCGGTATGTACTCCTTCGTTCGCTCCTACAAATCCACAGATATTGTGAGGGTTCTGAAAATCTGCGATACAGATGAATGGTTCTTCCGGCGGATTACTTAGATAAGCAACAGCGTCTTCGCATGTTCCTACATCCAGGAAGCTGTCGTTATTGACCGGGAATTCCGGATCAGTGAATGGCTTGGCTACTGGTTCTTTATGCTTGAATCCTCTAAGTGAACCCATGTCATGCGTTTTTCCGAAGTGTACGGCTTCGTAACCGTTTTCAGAAAAAAGACTTCCTAATGTCGGTACATTTTCGGGAATACGTGGGTTGATAGGTTCGCTGGAGTTGGAACGTACATTGGTTTGATGAGGCATCATGCCACTCCATAAAGCAGCGCGTGAGGGTTGGCTGAGAGGGCAGCCTACATAAGCATTGGAGAAGATAACTCCTCGTGAAGCGACTTCGTCAATAGGGAGGGTGCAGCCTTGTGTTTGTCCGTAAGCTCCCACAACGCGTTGTGTCAGATGGTCGCACTGGATAATCAGGAAATTGGGCTTTTCTTGGGCCTGCGCTGTCACGCTGCACAGGGCTAATCCCATGAATGGATAAATAGTTTTCATTACTGGTTAGAATTAAGTAATATTTGATTTGGAAGCAAAAGTAGGAAAAAAGGAAACGTAAAAAAGGGCGAGGTAGTAGTTTTGGACGCAAATGAAAGTATTTTGTACAAAAATGAAAGGTGTGGCAAGCGGTTAGGGGTAACTATCGGTGATGGGAGTTGAATGATAAGTGATAAACGGCAGGTGATAAGTCATAAAATGGGTTACCGAAAAAGAAAACGGTGAATAAACTGCACTTGTTATGGCGCAGTTTGTTCACCGTTCATTTATAAGTTTGCTGTTGATTAGCTGTTCATGCTCATCAGGAATTCGTCGTTGTCTCTGGTTTTTTCCAGACGGTCTTTAACAAAGTCCATTGCTTCGATCGGATTCATGTCGGCAAGATATTTGCGCAATATCCACATGCGGTCAAGGGTTGTTTTATCAAGCAACAGGTCGTCGCGACGAGTGCTGGATGCGGTAATGTTGACTGCCGGGAAGATGCGTTTGTTGGACAGGTTGCGGTCGAGCTGCAACTCCATGTTACCTGTACCCTTGAATTCTTCGAAGATAACTTCGTCCATTTTAGAACCGGTATCGATCAATGCGGTAGCAATAATAGTCAGTGAACCACCGTTTTCAATATTACGGGCAGCACCGAAGAAGCGTTTAGGTTTATGAAGTGCATTTGCATCCACACCACCGGAAAGAACTTTACCGGATGCAGGAGATACTGTATTGTATGCACGAGCCAGACGAGTAATAGAATCAAGGAAGATAACTACGTCGTGACCACATTCTACCAGACGTTTTGCCTTTTCCAATACGATACCTGCAATTTTTACGTGGCGTTCTGCCGGTTCGTCGAAAGTAGAAGCAATTACTTCTGCATTAACGCTGCGCGCCATGTCTGTTACTTCTTCCGGGCGTTCGTCAATCAGCAGCATAATCATGTAAACTTCCGGGTGGTTGGCTGCGATAGCGTTTGCGATATCTTTCATTAAGATGGTCTTACCTGTCTTTGGCTGGGCAACGATCAATGCACGCTGGCCTTTACCGATAGGAGCGAAAAGATCGACGACACGGGCAGACATAGAGTCTGAATAACCGCCTTTGCAAAGTTTAAACTTTTCATCCGGGAAGAGAGGTGTCAGATGTTCGAAAGGAACACGGTCGCGAACGAAAGCTGCATCACGTCCGTTGATCTTCGAAACCTTTACCAATGGGAAATATTTTTCTCCTTCTTTGGGTGGACGGATAACTCCTTCTACTACATCACCGGTTTTCAGACCAAATAGTTTGATTTGAGATTGTGATACGTAAATATCATCCGGAGAAGAAAGGTAGTTATAGTCGGAAGAACGGAGGAATCCGTATCCATCCTGCATAATTTCCAGAACACCTACTCCGTTGAGAATATCGTCGAATTCATAAGGCTTTTCGCGTTCAATAACCTTACGTTCCTGCTGCTGTTGTACCGGAAGATTTTCACCCGCATTGTTCTGCTGAGCGGCACGTGGCATCGGTGAGCGTTGTTGGTTTTGGTTCTGGTTCTGATTTTGATTTGGGTTCTGAACCTGATTCTGGTTATTGTTGTTACGCTGGAAATTATTATTGGTGTTATTGCCATTATTTCCATTGTTGTTAGCATTGTTATTACCGTTGTTATTGTCGCGTGAGCGAACAATACGCGGACGTTGCTGCTGGGACTGCTGCTGTTGAGATTGTTGTTGCTGTTGAGGATGAGATGGCTGTTCCGGTGCTGTCTGTGCTGATTCTGTTTTAGTAGCTTCGAATTTTCCGAATAATTCGGTAGGAAGCTCTATTTTTTCAGAAGGCAGATCTTCGATTGGAATAAAATCATCGTCGTCAACGCTGGATAAGATATTGCTTTCCTCGTCGATAACGGGTGCAGCTTTCTTTTGTGGTTTATCTATTACCTTTTTCTCTACAACAGGTTTGTTAGGTTCAGTAGCCGGTTTATTTGTTTCTGCAACAGGCTTATTTGCTTCTGCAGCTGGTTTGTTTTTTGCTTTCTTCTCAGCTGTTTGCTGTTGTACCGGAGCTGGCTTTTCCGTAGCACCAGTAGCTTTCTCTGCAACAACAGGTTTAGGTTCCACTACTTTGGGTGCTGCCGGTTTTGCATTTTCTACTTCTTTTTTCTCTTCTGCATCAGAGCTCTTACGAGGACGGCCTACTTTACGCTTGGGAGTAGCAGTGTTTTCCGCTTTAGCTTCTACAACAACAGTTTCTTTTTCTTTGTTTGTACTTTCTTCTTTCTTGGAAGGTTGTGGTGCAGCTTTTACAGGAGCGGTCTCTTTTGTCTTGTTAGCCTCTTCACTCTTTGTTGCGGAAACCACTTTGTCTTCTTTTTTGGTAGGAGCTACCCGTGAACGCTTTTTCTTTTGTTCTTCATTTTTGCGTTCTTCTTTTAGCTTATCTGCGGCTACTTTCTTTGTAGCTCCTACAATGGCCTGTTCATCGAGTATTTTATAAACAAGGTCTTCTTTTTTGTATGAGTCTGCTTTTTTTATGCCTAACTCTTTGGCAATAACTTGAAGTTCCGACAGATCTTTGTCGTTTAATTGGATAATGTTATACATATAGTATGGTAAGTTATTAATATTTCTTTTTTTGCTGAATTATGGACAGCATTACTACAGCTCATGGCTACAGATATGCGAGCATACGTTTTGTTTTTTATTCTGAATTAGGGATGTATATGTTGAATCGTAGAATGTTTCAACGGGGCAAAGATAATAATTTTTTTTGGTTTCATGAACAATCAAACATTTTTTTCCACGTAAAAGTGTATCTTTGCTACATAAAAGAAAATAGTATGACAGTAAATGAAGCTCATTTAATTTATTTTTCGCCTACACACACATCTAAACAAGTTGCGGAGGCGATTGTTCACGGGACGGGCATAAAAAATATTTTTCCTATTAATGTGACGCAGCAGATTGCGGATGAAATTGTGATTCCTACATCTTCTTTGGCTATTATTGTAGTGCCTGTGTATGGAGGACATGTCGCTCCTTTGGCAATGGAACGTTTACAGTATATCCGTGGAGTGGATACTCCTACCGTTTTGGTAGTGGTTTACGGAAATCGCGCTTATGAAAAAGCTTTAATGGAACTGGATGCTTTTGCTATTCCTCACGGATTTAAAGTAATTGCCGGGGCAACTTTTATTGGAGAACATTCATATAGTACCGACAAATACCCGATTGCAGTGGGACGTCCTGATGAATCGGATTTAGCCTTTGCTGCGGAGTTTGGGAAGAAAATCATGGAAAAAATACAGACAGCTGATAGTATGGATACCCTTTATCCGGTGGATGTACGTACTATCAAACGTCCGAGTCAACCATTCTTTCCTTTGTTCCGTTTTTTGAGGAAAGTCATCAAGTTACGTAAAAGTGGTACACCGCTTCCCCGCGTTCCTTGGGTGGAAGATGAGGATTTGTGTACCCATTGCGGGTTATGTGTGGTCCGTTGTCCGGCAGGGGCTATAACGAAAGGGGATGAGCTACATACGGATGAGGCTAAATGTATCAAATGTTGCGCTTGTGTAAAAGCTTGCGTTAGGAAAGCAAGGGTGTATGAAACTCCTTTTGCAGCTTTGTTATCAGATTGTTTCAAGAAACAGAAGTTGCCTCAGACTATTTTGTAAATCACGACGCGCTTAGTCGTTTCATCAATACGAAAGCGGTTGTCTGTTCGTTCGCCTATCAGCCATGCGATGTGTTCTCCACAGCAGAGTACCCATTGGCGTTCTTTTTGGCTGATAGAAAATTTGCGGTCGGTCAGATAATCGCTTATTTTTTTCTTTCCTTTCATTCCAAAAGGAATAAAAGTGTCTCCCGGCTGCCATTTCCGGTAATGAATTTCTCCATTCAGTTTGTCGGCATCAAAACAGGCAATTTCCTTTTCACGTGGAATGAGAAAATCCGGGGTGTATTCTTTTTCTTCTTTGATAATTTGAAAAGGAGGAAGAGTCTCATTTTCAGATTCAGCTGTTTCTATTAATAGGAATTCTCTGTCTTTTATCACTCTCCATTCTTTGCTACAGAATTGCTTGCCCGGTTGGCTATGAAGCGAATGGGTGATATCTTTGATTTGTGCGGAATTGAATCCTAGAGGATGCAGGACTTCGAATAAGATGGCTTCGGGTGCCGGTTCCTTTACCAAATCACAGATTCTGATACCTTCTGCCGTAATGATTTTCTTTTTAGTTTCCTCTATACATTTATTATATATAGTGGCTACATCATTCAGATAATTACTCGTATCTATCAGAGTGTTTTTGACTGACGGATTAATTTCCTGCATGAGGGGAAGGAGGTTGAGTCGGATTTTATTACGGGTATATTCGTCTTCCAGATTGGTGCTGTCTGTCACATAATCTTGTCCGATGTTTTGCAGGTAACGAATTATCTCTTCCCGGTTGATACAAAGCAGAGGGCGTACGATGGTTCCATTACGGGGGCGGATTCCTAACAGACCGGTAATTCCTGTTCCCCGAATCAGGTTAAGTAGTATAGTTTCTATGCTATCATCCTGGTGATGGGCCACAGCGACAACATCTGCCTGACATTCTTTTCTAATTTTCTCGAACCATTGGTAGCGGAGTTCCCGTGCGGCCATTTCAATCGAAATATGTTTTTCCGTTGCATATTGGGTCGTGTTGAAATCAATGGTATGTAAATGGATTTCCATTCTTTCGCAAAGTTGGCGGACAAATAACTCGTCCCGGTCTGACTCTTTGCCTCGCAGGTGGAAATTACAATGTGCGGCTTCGCAATGATAGCCTGCTGTATGCAGAATATATAGTAATGCCACCGAGTCGGCACCACCACTCAATGCGACCAGGATTTTATCATCCGGTGAGAATAAATGTTCCTTTTCTATATATTTTGTAACGCGTTGTTGTATCATACCTGCAAAGATACGAGTTTATCAATAAGTTTTTTTATTTTTTCTGAATCTTTTAGAGGATGAAAAAAGCTGCTATTTAAAAACATTCTAAATAATTTGCATGCTCCGAAGTTATGAATTATCTTTGCCAAAAATTTTGAGAGTTATGCGTTTGTCCGAATTAAAAACAGGAGAAAAAGGTGTTATTGTAAAGGTATTGGGGCACGGTGGTTTTCGTAAACGTATTGTGGAGATGGGCTTCATTAAAGGTAAAACGGTTGAAGTGCTGTTGAATGCTCCGCTAAAAGATCCCATAAAATATAAAGTTTTAGGTTATGAAATTTCTCTTCGTCGTCAGGAAGCTGAAATGATCGAAGTTATCAGCGAAGAGGAAGCAAAGAAACTGGCCGAGAAGACCGTTTATCATGAAGGATTGCCTGAAGACCTTTCAGTAAAAGAAGAAGATATGAAACGGTTGGCGTTAGGTAAACGCCGTACCATTAATGTTGCTTTGGTCGGAAACCCGAACAGTGGCAAGACTTCTTTATTTAATCTTGCATCCGGTGCTCATGAGCATGTTGGAAACTACAGCGGCGTAACCGTGGATGCCAAAGAAGGTTATTTTGATTTCGAAGGCTATCATTTCCGTATTGTCGATTTGCCGGGAACTTATTCTTTGTCTGCTTATACGCCGGAAGAAATCTATGTGCGTCGTCATATTATCGATGAAACTCCGGACGTGATTATTAATGTAGTCGATTCCTCTAATCTGGAGCGAAACTTATATCTGACTACTCAATTGATAGATATGAATGTCCGCATGGTGGTAGCTCTGAATATTTATGATGAGTTGGAAGCCAGTGGAAATACATTGGATTATCATCTGTTGAGTAAGTTGTTCGGGGTGCCGATGTTGCCTACTGTCAGTAAGAAAAATCGTGGATTGGATACCTTGTTTCATGTTGTTATCAATCTGTATGAAGGAGTAGACTTCTTTGATAAACAGGGAAATATGAATCCGGAAGTTCTTAAGGATTTGACCGAATGGCATGATTCTCTGGAAGATCGTAAGAACCACGAGGAAGAGCATTTGGAAGATTATGTACGTGAACATAAAAAGACGGGGCGTGTCTTCCGGCATATTCATATCAATCATGGTCCTGATATCGAAAAAGCGATTGAAGCTGTAAAAAGTGAAGTGTCCAAAAACGAATTTATCCGTCATAAATATTCTACCCGTTTCCTATCCATTAAATTGTTGGAGAATGATCCTGACATTGAGCGCATTGTGCGGACATTACCAAATGCGGATGAGATATTCCATGTCCGTGATAAGATGTCGAAGCGTGTTCAGGACACAATGAATGAGGATTGTGAATCGGCTATTACGGATGCTAAATATGGATTTATCAGTGGTGCACTGAAGGAGACATTCACAGATAATCACTTGGAGCAGGCGCAGACAACAAAAGTGCTGGATTCGATCGTAACTCACCGTGTCTGGGGATTTCCTATTTTCTTCCTTTTTATGTATCTGATGTTTGAGGGTACGTTTGTCATTGGAGAATATCCGATGATGGGGATTGAATGGCTTGTCGAGCAGATTGGTGACTTGTTACGCAATAATATGGCGGAAGGTCCATTTAAAGATTTGCTGATTGATGGAATTATTGGTGGGGTAGGAGCGGTTATTGTCTTTTTGCCGAATATCTTGATTTTGTATTTCTGCATTTCTCTTATGGAAGATTCGGGTTATATGGCTCGTGCAGCTTTTATCATGGATAAAATCATGCATAAAATGGGATTGCACGGAAAATCATTCATTCCTTTGATTATGGGATTTGGATGCAATGTACCTGCTATTATAGCTTCCCGTACTATTGAGAACCGGAAGAGCCGTCTTATTACAATGTTGGTAAATCCTTTGATGTCTTGCAGTGCGCGTCTGCCAATTTATTTATTGTTGGTGGGTGCTTTCTTCCCGAACAATGCAAGTCTGGTGTTGTTAAGTATTTATGTGATTGGTATTGTACTGGCTGTGGTAATGGCCCGCTTGTTTAGCAAGTTTCTGGTGAAGGGTGATGATACTCCATTTGTGATGGAACTTCCACCTTACCGGATGCCGACAGCAAAATCGATCTTCCGTCACACATGGGAAAAGGGAGCGCAGTATTTGAAAAAGATGGGAGGCATTATTATGATTGCTTCTATTATAATCTGGTTCTTGGGGTATTATCCGAATCATGATGCTTATGAAACAGTTGCCGAGCAGCAGGAAAATTCTTATATCGGCCAGTTGGGACGTGGTATAGAGCCAGTTATAAAACCACTGGGATTTGATTGGAAACTAGGTATTGGCTTGCTTTCCGGTGTGGGAGCGAAAGAATTGGTAGTAAGTACATTAGGTGTCTTATATGCAGATGATCCGGATGCTGATTCAGTAAGTTTGGCAGAACGAATTCCGATTACTCCATTGGTTGCTTTCTGTTATATGTTGTTTGTATTGATTTACTTCCCGTGTATTGCGGCGATAGCGGCTATAAAACAGGAATCGGGTAGTTGGAAATGGACGCTTTTTGCTGCTTGTTACACAACGGGATTGGCTTGGCTTGTATCATTTGCTGTTTATCAGATTGGAGGATTGTTTGTATGAATAATTGGCAAGATTGGGTAGTCGGAGTACTGGTTGTACTCTGCATTGCCCGCGTCATATATGGAATATTTCGTTTTTTTCGTCGTACGCGAGAAAATCAGAATCCTTGTGACAGCTGTGTAAGTGGCTGTGAACTAAAGGATATGATGGATAAGAAACGCGGAGAGTGCGATGTAAAGAAAAAAAGTACAAAGAAAAATTGCTGCGGATAGTTGGTAGTTTCAAAATTTGTACTACCTTTGCAACCGCAAACGAGAAATAATGGTTCCTTGGATGAGTGGCTTAGTCAGCGGTCTGCAAAACCGTGTACGGCGGTTCGAATCCGCCAGGAACCTCACGAAGCCCTTTCAGATGTTTTCTGGAAGGGTTTTTCTTTGCTCTTAACTGAAAATGGTACTACATTGGTACTACAAAATTAGGGTAGGAAAAGTGTGATTCTTCTTCTCACATGTGTAATGACTACGGAAAAATCTTTGTAGTGTATCAGTTCCAAATAGCGGTATTCGGAAGTTTGGTTCTAATAACTTTCATTATTGCAATTAATTTTGCTTTCCGAATAATTCTAAAGCCAAATCATGATCTATTACAATAGTTCTCCCTCTTTGTTTTATTGCCTCATCTAGTATTCCCGATGATTTTATTTTTGAAGCATGTCGCTTTGTGCAGTGTAATAAATCGGCTAATCCCTGTAAACCATATACATATCTTTTTTCTTCTATCTGTTTGATTTTTGAGATAAGGCTGGTTATTAGTTCTTTTAAATCTCCTACTGTTAAGTCAATTAGGCGAGTGTCGTCTGAAAATCTTCTTTCTATTCCTATCATAGTATTATTTATTAAGTTATAAATTAATCTCCAACAATTGCTTTTTCAGCTCTTTTCTGATTATTTCCTATTTAAAATGGCATCAATATCAGATTGTCTATAAAGCCTTTTTCCTCCAACTTCTATTACACGTAAATATCCATTTTTATTCCACTGATATAATGTGCTACGGTTGACATGCAATAGTTTTGCGGTTTCATTGGGAGTAAGGTATTCTTTGGGTTGCTTTGTTTCTAAAATCAAACGTTCTATATCATCTTTTGACTGTTGGAGAAGATAATCTGCAAATTCTTTTAGCTCCTTGATCGTAATCGTTATGGAAATATTTAAATCGCTTTCCAATAAATCTTGTAATTTCATAATTTGTTGATTTTATATTAAATTGCTTTTGGCTATTTTATCTACATCTGTATTTTTTGAAGACACTTTAGAATGTTTCCACTCTCAATAGCTTCCATAATTTCATGCAGTTTATAGTATATATGTCCTCTAGGTTCGGAAATTTCGTCACCTTCTTCGTTTACCATTGTTTCAATACCAAATTGATAAGGGAATACTAGTTTCCGTTTCTCTAAATTTTTAAGAACTCCGCTTCCGAAACGGTCTTCCGCATCGGATTTACATATAAGAATTTTTTTATTTTTGAGATTTGCATTTCTTTCATTCTTATATGCTTCAATACCTAATTTAATACCAATCTCAATGGCTTGCTTAATAATCGGATCTATTTCCATGTTTTTTTTCTTTTTGTTAAGTGACAAATGAACGAAAATAATTGGAGTTATTACGACATTTTGATCTTTTTATTTGTGGGTTTATCTCATTCATCCTCATAAATAGCCATCATAAAAAGAAAACCCGGCAACCGTATTGTTACCGGGCGTCTTTGTTGATGGCGTCAACTAATGTGCCAGGCCGAAGCCCCCTAAACACTAACTTATTTTGCTTTCTCTATTCTCATCTTTATTATCCTTGGAGCCGTTGAACTCTTTATTCTTGTCTCGTTCTCCAACTCCTTAACTCTTTTCTTTAACAGAAAGTATTCATCAGTCAGAAATACAAGTCTTTGCAATAATATCTCTTATAAGTCCATGATTCCTTTTTATTGATGTGAGTTGTAAACCATTTCATTTAGTACTGTACAATTGTCTTTACTTAGACCCGCATTAAAACTGGTGCCAGATTCTACAGTTACCAGCCTGTCAATAACGCAAGTCTGGCAATACATTACGTTAACCGTTACTTTATCGTTGTTTTGTAGAATCTTTAGTAGTCTTTCGATAAACTGCTCTCCTTGCTCTGTCCGTTCTTTGCTAGCGGGCTCTATTACCATTTCCATAGTTATATTTTATATTGATTGATTCCTGTTGTTATCGTTAAAAATTTCATCCCAGACGCAAAAAGCAAGAAGGATGATACAAATAATTAGTGTAGCGTTCATAATTGATTAAACATCAAAGAAGTGTTCTCCCTTTCTCCTGAATATCCTATAGCCAGTGTATAGGCATCCAAATACTATCAATATCTCCATCTCGTTATAGCTTAATGGTTGTAGCCTGTTGGTATATCGTGGAGACTCTTATTATCTCTAACGGTGTGCCGGTCACTTCTATTGCTGTGTACTCTTCGTATTCGAATACCTTATGCTTTATTCCTTCTATCTTTAGCATGGTAGTAATATCCTCTACTTGCTTGCTCTCGTGGAGCTTGTAAACCTTTGTTTCTGTCATAGTGTATATTTTATGATGGGGTTGGTTGAAACTACCCCATCCGGTTTATATTAGCATTTCTTGTAATTGTATTCATTCATGAACTTTTCAGCACCTTTCAATGTCTTGTAAGTCTTACTTGCTGATGCTATAACTGCGATGTAAGTTGTCTTACCTGCATATTCATTTACTATAATTGCGCCTGTTAGTTCGCTGTTCTCTTTCTTGTAGTCGATAATTGCTTTCATAATCTTTATGTTTACGTTTACTTCAATTTTCATGATGCAAATTTACGTATACTTAAATTAATATGCAAGGTTTTTATGTAAAATATTTCATTTTAATGCAATTTTTCTATTATTTATTGTTGTATATTGAAATTTTACGCTATTTTTGTACCTACAAGAACTTTTAATATAGGTAAATATGATACAGATTAAAGAACTGCTAAGGCAGAAAGGGATGACCGCAAAAGATTTGGCGGCAAAAATGAATATCAGTGAGGGAGCTTTATCTAAATCGCTTTCGGGTAATCCAACGCTTGAAAGGCTCTCACAGATAGCCACCGCTTTAAACGTTCCTATATCGTCTCTATTTGAAGCGGAACGGGATTTTATAGCTTTTGTACGGCGTAACGGTGAAACATTCACCTTTGAGACAGAAGAGGCATTAAAGGCATACGCTGAAACGCTGTCAGTGCCTGATTGCACAAATAAAAAAGAAGATTAATAAAATGAAGAACGCCCGGCTACTTCTCACAAGCAACCAGGCGCAATTATTTGACTATACAAAGATATGGATAATTTTGAATACATCCTATTTCCGTTGCCACTAATCCAAGAAATATTCAAGAAGCCCAAAACAGGGTTTAGTGATATTTTCGATGTAGGAATATACCGTGTATCTCAAACATTGCGGATAGACGAATACAATGCCTTAAAACAGCTTATTTATTGTTACTACCGTGGCGGGCTTACCAAGAGTTTACAAAACGAACTAGCCAGACTTGAACAGGGAGAACTGTTTTATAGCGATGAAGATTACAACGGGTTTAGTAGTTATGAATTTGTTCCCGATGAAGAAATAGAAAGCATTTACGAATATTGCAAGGAGCATGAAGAACTGAAGAATGAAATAGAGGAGTTTCACCGTCTAAGGCAGGTAAAAACCGTACTTAATATTACATTTGATATATCTTGTGTTGCCCAAACCTACCAAAAGTATTATACCGCTTATAACGGGTTTCACAACCAGCCGTTAGTATCAATCAGTCAAAGGATGATGTTTGATTTCTATAAAAACACAAAGACCGACTACGAAAAAGCATTGTTTGCTATGTATGCCGGCATCCGCTCCATTATTGGTAATAAAGACTTTGCAGAAACGACTGGAAACATGATTAAATGTAGGATGTTCGGCGCAAAGAATCAAGCCGAATTAGAGCTTATATTGAATGATAAGAAAGTGAAATCTGCGTACAAGCAATATACGACTGATTATCATTATAAGAAAATGTTGAAGGAGCTTGTAGTACGTGGGTTCTTGATGTCTGAAATAGGTTATAATAAGCGTACGTATGTATCTTGTAAAATGGATATGAAGGGCTTAGAAGATGCTATTGTAGAGCACATCAAACAGAAAAGTTTAAATTTCAAGGTTAAACAGTTGGAAGATAGTAGATTACAATCAATAAATTCAATAAAACGCCGTCTTAATAAGTCACCCTCTTAATTAACATCACCTTTATGCCCGCCCTTATGTTCACCCTTATATCCGCCCGCATTAATAATATAATTAAATAGTATAACTAAATAATAGTTCTTTATATCATACATTCCTGAACGTCATGCTCTCTCACTTTGAAAAATAGGCTTATCAAATTTAACTATTTCCGGGTTAATAATTCAGTGAAAGAGAAGCACCTATTTTCACAAACCAGTGCTTCCATGAAAACAAATCAAATATTATGAATAAAATAATCAATCACCGCAATACGAGCCACACCCGTAGCCCATTGCACGGCTAATACGGCTTTGATACTCATTGTAAGAGATGCCCTCTTTGCGTGCTGCTATCTCGCCCTTCATGCGTTCCGCTTTGGCTTCCGCTTCTCTTCTGATCCGATCGGCTTCGATTTGTGCCTGAAGAAGAACCGAACTAATTGCGGCTTGCTCGTTCTCTTCACGTACCTTTGCTTCACGTGCTTTAGTCTCCGCTTCGATTGCTTGGCGTTCTTCGGCTACTCTAACCTCAAACTTTGCCATGCTCCAAGATTTACGGAGTGCATCGGCAAATGTCGGGTACTTTACACGGGCATTCGTAAATAGTGCCCAAGCTCTCTTCATTATCTTGCTTAAATCGTAACGTGCCATATCTTTATAACTTTTATTGTTATTATTATAGTGCAAATATAACTCTTAATATCATAATTACAATTATCTAAATGAAAAATAATGATGCTTTAAACTATATTTAACTATGAGATATAACTTTTGAGTTATTTATTCCTATATTTGCACATAAATTGAATTATAACTTAAAATGTCATTATCATGAGAATAAAAGAAGTATGTAAAGAAAAAGGCATCACAGTGAGCCAGCTTGCGGAAAAGATGGGTATTAAGCAAGAAAGTTTAAGCCGGGCTATCAATGGAAATCCAACGCTTGAAACACTGGAAAGGATTGCCAATGCTTTAGAGGTTGATATTACAGAGCTGTTTGCACCTTCTTCTTCCGGTGGTATTATTGGAGTAATCCGCATAAGAGATACCAGTTACAATATAAATAGTGTGCCGGATTTGTCCCGGTTGCTGGATAGAATAGAAAGCGGAGAAATTGTTTTATAGTATCAAAGTAGAATAGTCATGAATGAAGATTTAAAACTGTTGTTAGATAAAGCTGACACACTCAAAGGAGAATTATCCGCTTTACGTCCATTACCGGAAGATGCTTTGGAAAAGATACAGGATGCCTTAGATATAGAATACACTTACGAAAGTAACCGAATCGAAGGCAATACCCTTACATTACAGGAAACCGCTCTAGTAGTAAATGAAGGAGTTACCATATCCGGCAAATCTATGCGTGAACATCTGGAGGCTATCAATCATAGCGAGGCTATTGATTATATCAAAGATATAGCGAAGAAAGATATAGAGATAAGCGAACGCACTATCAAAGAAATACACGCTCTTATCTTGCACGGAATAGATCGTGAAAATGCCGGGCGGTATCGCACCGTTCCCGTCATGATTTCCGGTAGTACCCACATGCCGCCACAACCTTATTTAATACAGAAGCAAATGGAGGATTTTATGATAAAGTTCCGGCAGATGGAGGAAGAAAAAGTACATCCGGTACTTATAGCCGCATATCTTCACGACGAACTTGTACGTATTCATCCGTTTATTGATGGAAACGGGCGAACGTCACGTTTATTGATGAATCTTTATCTTTTACGGAATGGGTATACATTGGTTACTTTAAAAGGTAGCAATGAGGATAAAATAAGTTATTATAAAGCACTGGAAGAATCTCATACAGAGAATGAGCCGGAAGCCTTTCAAAAACTTGTTGTTGAGGCCGAAATAGCCTCTTTACAAAGATATTTGTCTATAATGCAATAGGGTATGAATACAAATGAAATAGATAAATTGAGCTTTGCAAAAGCTCATGCCTTGTTTGAAACTGGAGATATAGATCGTATTGAGGTGGGAACCGTAAAGGGATTGTGTGACATACACCGTTATTTGTTCGATGGGTTGTACAGGTTTGCTGAACAGGTGCGTACGTTGAATATAGTAAAGGGAAACTTTCGTTTTGCTAATTGTATGTATCTTGATGTGATACTTAAAAAACGTCTTGGCATGGTGATCGATTGGCAGAATGTAGATAAGGTTCTCTATTTGCAAGCTATGGAAAGAAGCCCGATTAACGACCTGGAACTACGGACTTTGTTACATCAAAGATTAACCAACCAGGTAGATGATAGAGAAGTTATATTTAAGGGTATTACACAATCTTATTATTAGGGTTACGAACCGGAATAATCTAAAGAATAAATTCGTTTTGTTCTTATTATGGAGATTAGAATAGAAAGTGAGGAATAATACAGAAATATTTATGCGTCAAATAGAAACAAAGGGTATGATGGAGCAATTTCAGGCTCATCTAAATAATACAAATAACCAACGAATTATTTTTTCAGGTTGTTTTGGAAGTGGCAAAACTACATTTTTAAATAATTTTTTTAATGATCCAGAACAACAGGAAAAATATTACGTATGTAAACTATTCCCAGTAAATTATGTGACTTCAACTAATAAAGACATTTACGAGTTAATAAAATTCGACATATTAATTCAATTGTTGGGGACTGGGATTACGATTGAAAGAACTGATTTTGAAAAAGTTTCTACAATATGTAGGTCGGTGAAAAGTAATGCGCTTAAGTTATTGCAAAGTATTTTGGAAGTAGCATCACTTATTGATGAGAATACAGTAAAGTTAGGTAAAGCAATAGAAGTGATTGCGAATATATACAAAGACTACAAAGATGATTCTCCAAAGACTAAAATCGAACAATTTTTAAACGATTTAGAGAATGAGATAGGTACTAGTTATGAAATGAACGACATATCTAATTTGATAAGAGAAATGCTTATTAAAGCTAGCAAATTAGAGAATAAGCAAAAAGAAACTATTTTGTTGATAGATGATTTTGATCGTCTTGAACCATTACAGTCTTTTCGCTTGTTAAATATTTTGTCTACAAATGACAATGAAACGGGTACAGGAGAGAATAAATTTGGGTTTGATAAAATTATTATAGTATGTGATATAAACCTAAAATCCGCAAGCAATCTCAATGGCAATCTCAATTGCAGTAAAGA
>ENA-ORTI01001432-ORTI01001432.1-human-gut-metagenome-genome-assembly--contig:-NODE-1432-length-24409-cov-3.489858_pt1 | contig 24409 bp, 30 predicted proteins | sample MGYA00242071_ERZ509191 | MGnify/ENA primary metagenome ERZ509191 (study PRJEB26280, sample SAMEA2338832) | human gut metagenome | biome: human gut; feature: human-associated habitat; material: faeces...
AATATCAGCTTTTGCTTTCCCAGGGAATTGACGGTTTCTGGAACGATATGAACGAGCCGGCTATTTTCTATTCAACAAAAGGACTTGAAAAAGCGCTTAATAAAGCAAAATCACTTGAGGGCGAAAACCTCGACCTTTCAAAATTCTTTAACCTCAAAGATACTTTCCTCGGACTTTCCAACAGCCCCGAGGATTACTCAAGCATCTATCATATGATTGACGGCAAGCCTGTTTGCCATGACAGAGTTCATAACATTTACGGCGCAAATATGACAAGAGCCGCAGGAGAACACTTTGCAAAGAAATTCGGCGACGGCAAAATTCTTATGTTCTCAAGAGCCTCTTACATCGGTGCACACCGTTCAAGCGGTATCTGGTTTGGCGACAACCATTCATGGTGGTCACACATTCTCTTAAATCTTAAGATGCTCCCATCGGCAAATATGTGCGGTTTCCTCTATTGCGGCGCTGACCTCGGTGGCTTTAACGAAAACGCAACTCGTGACCTCGTTCTCCGTTTCCTTGCTCTCGGCGTATTTACTCCGCTTATGCGTAACCATTCGGCACTCGGCACAAAGGCTCAGGAGTGCTACAACTTTGAAAATCCCGAAGATTTCAGAGATGTTGTAACCGTTCGCTACAGACTTATCCCTTATCTTTACGATACATTTAAAAAAGCAAGCGAAAACAACGATATGATTTTCCGCCCGCTTGCTTTTGATTATCCCGACGATAAAATGGCAAGAGAGTGTGAAACTCAGGTTATGCTCGGTAACGAATGTATGATTTGCCCTGTTTATGAGCAGAATGTAAGCGGCAGATATGTATATCTCCCTGAAGATATGACTTTTGTTAAACTAAGCGGTGAAAATGTAGAAACCAAGCCTATGGAAAAGGGCGTACACTTCATTGAAGTTGCACTTAACGAAGTACCTCTCTTTATTAAGAAAGGCAAACAAATTCCGCTTTGCAAACCTGCAATGCGTACAAGTGAACTCAACACCGAAGACCTTACTTATATAGGTTGATTTAAAATAAAAATGACAGCTATTATTTATTGATAGCTGCCATTTGTTGTTTGTATAGTCTTTTTTCCGATTGCTAAGTCTGCCCTTTGCGGCGGTGAGCGCCAATAAAACGAGCAATCATCGTTTATCAATATTATTAATTATGTCAAGCTAACAATATCGACATATTAGCAATTATATACATTATTAACGCAATATTGCACGCAAAACTTTCTATGCAACCGTCGGTTGCGGAAATGAAAACTAAAATGTATTGCAAAAAACAGTGGTTGCGGTGTATAATTTGGATAAAGTGAGAGGCAGAACGATCGTCATAAACTCTCAAAGGAGGAAATATGGACATAGAAACAGCAAACAGACTTTTACAATACAGGAAGAAACACAACTTAAGTCAGGAAGAACTTGCAAATAAAATAGGAGTAAGCAGACAGGCGGTGTCAAAATGGGAACGGGCAGAGGCATCTCCCGACACGGATAACCTAATATTGCTTGCCGAAATTTACGGAGTATCACTTGACGAACTTTTAAAAGGAGAAGCGAACAATTCCTCAAAATCCGAAGCCGAGCAGGAAACCGTATCGGAGGAAAGCGCAGACAACACACAAATCCCCACAGGCGATGAGGGCACAGAATATATAAAAGCGGATAAAGTATCTTTTAAAAACGGAATCCATGTTGATGCGAAAAACGGCGACAAGGTACACATCAGCTTTGCAGACGGAATACATGTACAAGACAAAGACGGCACTAAGGTTGATATAGGCAAGGACGGAGTGTTTGTAAACGAAAACGGAAAACAGAGAGTTTATACCGATAAAGGCGGTCATATAATGCACGATGCCGATATGACCGACGAAATGTTTACAGGAGGAAAGCATAAAAAATTTTGGAATTCGTTTCCCTTTTTCGCTATAGCGCTTGTTGTATTCCTTTGGTGGGGATTCAACGGTTTTTGCTTTGGCTGGGCGCTTAGCTGGATAGTTTTGCTGACAATACCGCTTTACTATTCGCTTGTTGATGCAATTTACAAACGCAAGGCAGACCACTTTGCCTTTCCCGTGCTTGCGGCAATGGCATACATTCTTATGGGATACTTTAACACATTCGGCGGATGGACAGTCGGCTGGGTAGTTTTTCTCACCATTCCGCTTTACTATTGGATATGCTCATTCTTTAAAAATAAAAACGATTAACAGGAGGACATTATGTCAGAATTAAATTTACCGTCAGACCCAATGATTTTATTAAGTTTTATTAACACAAAGTTAAGAGATTTCTATCCGTCGCTTGATGCTCTTTGCGAAGACGCAAACATCAGTAAAGATGAAATCGTAAAAAAGCTCTCCGCCATAGATTATACCTACAACGCAGAGCTTAATAAATTTGTATAAAACTAAAGAACACCCGATTTCAGCGAAAGCCGAAGTCGGGCGTTTTTTTAACCGTTCTCCGATAAATACGGTCTTAGCTCGCCTGCAAGGTAAAGCGAACCGCAGATAACGAGCGGCATATTTTCATTTTTTGCCTTATCAAGCGCCGTTTCGAGAGCCTTTTTGTTATTATCGAATGCCTCAACTTTCGGAAAATGCTGTTTGCATTTTTCGGCAAGTTCTTCTGCCGATAAAGTTCTCGGATTGTTGACCGTTACCGTAAACACTTCTTCAAAAAGTCCTTCAAGCAGATTGATTGAGCTTGCACTGTCCTTATCGGCAAGCATACCCATAAGGCAAAGCCGCTTTTGATTTGGCAGATACTTTTTGACCGCCTTGCTAAGCGCCTCAATTCCGTTCGGATTATGTGCTCCGTCAAGCAAAACTATGGGATTTTTGCCCATAAGTTCAAGTCTTGCGGGGTTTACCGCCTTTGCCATACCTGCCTTTAATGCATTTTTGCTTACAATGATTTTACCGCTGTCGCAAAGTGCTTTTAATGCGGTCAATGCGGTTTTTGCATTTTCCAACTGATGTTCGCCAATCAAATGCAGTTCAAGCTCTGTACCGTCATATTCAAAAACAGTGCTTTCAAGGCTTTCTGAAATCACTTTTATTTTTGCACTTTCACTTTTGAAAAGTTCAACATTTCTGCTTTTACAAGTACATTCAATCACGCTCATTGCGTTTTCTTCCTGCTTGGAAGTAACGGCAATCGAGCCGTTTTTTATAATACCGCACTTTTGCCACGCAATCTCTTCGATAGTGTTGCCGAGAATTGCCGTATGGTCAAGTCCGATAGTTGTTATTACCGAGCAAAGCGGCGGCAAAATTGTATTTGTACAGTCAAGAAGTCCGCCCATACCTGTTTCAAGCACAACAATGTCGCATTTCTCGTTTGCGTGAATATAAAACTGCAAAGCGTTTACATACTCAAACTCTGTAATAATAACGCCGTCATTACGCAATTCCTCAATAATCGGAAATGTTTTCTCCACCGCCTCGGTGAGCATTTCCTTTGAAATCATACGGTTATTAATCTGTATTCTCTCTCGGAAATCCGTTATATACGGAGAGATAAAAAGACCTGTTTTGTAGCCTGCCTCAACAAGCACAGCCGAAAGCATTGCACAAACCGAACCTTTGCCGTTGGTACCCGCAATGTGAATATACTTTAGTTTATCCTGCGGATTGCCGAGTTTTTCGAGAAAAATTCTCATTCGGTCAAGTCCGGGGCGAGAACCGAATGTCAGCAGTGAATGTATTTTTTCAATAGCCTGTTCGTATGTCATCAGATCAGCTCCTTGTAAATTTCATTCTTTTTAAAGCCTGTCAGCGCCGCCGCCTCTTTTGCGGCATCTGTTGCCCTTGCGCCGTTTTCAATCAACTTCTTAGCGGTTTCAACCGCATATTCAAGTGTAAACTCTTCGGTATCGTCAACCTGCGGCGCACCCTCAAGCACAAGCACGATTTCGCCTTTAACACTGCCGTCGCTTAGATTTTCCGCCGCATTTTTTGTTGTGGTACGGATAACTTCCTCGTGAATTTTTGTAATCTCACGCACAATTGTAAGTTTTCTGTCGCCAAAACTTGCATACAAATCACGCAAAGTCTGCGGCAATTTATGCGGAGCTTCGTAAAAAATCATTGTTCTGTGCTCGTTTGCAAGGCTTTTCAAATGATCTGATCTGCTCTTTTTATTTACGCTCAAAAAGCCCTCAAAAGTAAATCTTCCCGTGCTAAGGCCCGAAACGGCAAGCGCAGAAATAACCGCACTCGGTCCGGGAATTACAACCGTCTTTATGCCACGCTCTTCGCAGAGCTTTACCAAATCTTCGCCCGGATCCGAAATACACGGCATACCCGCATCTGTAACGATGGCGCAGTTTTCGCCCTGCTCTATTCTTGCGCAGATAATCTCTCCACGCTCTCTTTTATTGTGTTCAAAATAGCTGACCATCGGCTTTTTTATGCCAAAGTGATTTAAAAGTTTCAGCGTAACCCTTGTGTCTTCCGCCGCAATAAAATCTACCGATTCAAGAGTTTCCACCGCTCTCGGCGACAGGTCGGAAAGGTTGCCTATCGGTGTACCCGTAACATATAAAATTCCGCTCATAGCTTGTTGTCCTCTGTATTTTCTAAATGATCTGATTTGTAGCTTCCGTAAATTTCAAGCATTTCTTTTGAAAAATTACCGCTTTCGTCCTCTATAAAAAGTGTGGGCAGTACATTTAAAAAACCCCGTTTTCCGCCTCGTCTGCCCTCAAGCAAAAACAGTTTCGGCGCTTTTGACACTCTCTGCTGTACAAGTCGCAAGGTCTTTGGCTCTATGTCAAATTTTCTCATAGACTCCATAACATCTCCTAATCTTTCGGGGCGCTGACACATATAAAATCTGCCACCAAACTGCAGCAGCTTTGATGCCGCCGAGCAAATGTCATCAAGCGTACATTCGCTTTCGTGTCTTGCAATCAGCCTTGCCGAAGTCGGATTTTTGATTCCTCCTCCGCCGATTTTATATGGCGGATTGCACACAACTACATCATAACAGCCAAAATTCAGCTTGCCTTTAAGGTCGCATAAGTCAGCGTTTATAATGTTAATGTTATCGCAAAGCCCGTTGTGTTCAACACTTTTTTGAGCAAGCGTACAGGCATTTTCCTGAATTTCAACAGCGTCTATTTTTAAGTTTTTATTGTCCCTGCACCACAAGAGCGGAATTGTACCGCATCCTGTGCCAAGTTCCGCACATTTTTTACTGCCTGCGGGCTTTGAAAAATTCGCAAGCAAAATAGTGTCTGTCGAATATCTGTAGCTTTTGGTAACATATATTTCAATGCCGTTGCCCAACGGCTCAAGGTGCAAATTCTCCATTATACAATCGGCAAAGGAAAGTTTTGCCCTCTGCCCTCTCCTTGTAAAATTTAGCTTAACATTTTTATTATACTACTGTAAGGGTAAAACTTCAATAAAAAGCAAAAATTGCTTTTTCTACGGAACAGTATTATACTATAATTTTTATTTTATGTTTTTCTCTATAAATGATGCCAAGTTGTTTTTTAGCATAGTAAATTTCTCACTAGGATTTTCAATTATTTTTGCGTAAAAAATACTACTGCCTTCTCTTATAATATTTTCCTTTTTTAAAAGTGATATTATATTATCATTGTTATTTTTTAATAAATCTTCTATTGAATTTAAAAAATACCACTCTATTCCATCAGTAAGAATCAACGGAGTTTCTTCTAACTCTCCCTCTATTTCATTCTTAAATTTGTTTAAACCTAAATTTCTTGCAGTATCAATAATTGAACAATACTGTATTTTCTTAGTATTTTTATCGATAATAAAATTAGGTCTTTTAAACTCAACTTTCACATACGGCTTTAAAGGATTTATATGAGTATATTTTGCCGGAACAAATATATAATCAGCCCATACAAAATTTTCTTTTGAACCGGTTATTACATCATACTTATTATTCTCTTTTCTATAATTACGGGTATCATATGTAGGTACAACTTTAACATTATTTATATGCTGTATTACATCTTTAAAAAGGGGCCGTAGCATCTCATCGTAATACTGCTCAACATCTGAATTTTCTTTTATTTCTAAAAGTAACTTCCAATAAGTATTAAAATCCATAAACATAAATATAATTACTCCTTTTCCAATACATCAAGGTCGCTTTTCTCATAACGATTATGTCCCGGCAACTGCTTTTTATATTTCTGGCACTTAATAGCCTCGTCAAGGCTCTTGCCCCGATTATCGGCAAAGAAATCCCTTATATATGTATTGTATTCAAACTGCTTGTCAATTTTTGTCTTACCGTTTTTCTTTTCTTCAAGTATCCGATAATACGCAGTAATCGCATCGGCATAAGTTTTGCCCGTGTTGCTTTTAAGCCATTTCTGAAATGCAACATTAAAAGAAAATCCGTTGCCGATATGTTCCTTAAAAAACGCTCTGTGCTTTTCCGAGCAAACAAAATTCGGCTCAATTTCCGTGTCAGTTGTAATGTTGCCGATTATTTGTGACTTTTTCTGCACTTTATTTGCGGCGATAACCTCGCCTGTGTCAAGAAAATGTGCTATTCTCTCGGTTATTTCAAGTTTTCCTCCCGATGTCGGTAAACCGTATCGGCGACAAAAATCGACAAGTTCTTCCTTTAAATAATAAAACTCTCTGAATGTCTTGCCGTCAAGATTTTTGTCTAGCTTCGGCCTTTCGCTCATACAATGCCTCACTTAATTATTATTCTGCGTACAGTTTGCGGCGTCTATTGCAATTGCGAGCATAAGCACCAAAATTTCGTTTCTCGGGTCTGCATAGTCGATAACATAAGTATCTCCCCAACGGAACAGCTTTTTTGAAATCTGCGCAACCATACTGCAAGCCTCGTAAACGCTGTAGTTCCAAGACATAAAATCGCCCTCACAGCGCCAACCGTTGTAGTCGAGGTTATACTTCGGTTTAAAAAAGGTAAATTTTTTCTCAATACTGCCAAACGGCTGTCCGTTTATTTCTATATCAAAAGTCGGCATAAGCGTAAAAAATCGCTGTTTAATCATACCGATTTCATTGTGATTTCTGTCATATATATGAATCTGATGCGTAAGTCTGAACATTTCAGCCTTAACAAAATATTTCGGCTCGTCATACTCATCATAAACATCGTAAGTATCCGTCCACGAAAAAACTCTTTGTTTAATTAACAGTTTCATTTTAAATACCCTTTCTCTCCGATTAAGGTCACATATTTTTACGCAAAAGCTCCATCGCCTGTTTTCCCGTTATATGTTCAATCGTGATTTCGACACAGCAAAGTCCGCTCCGTTCACGCTCGATTTCCTTTTTCACCGCATTAATATCATTGTTATATTTTAAGCCGAAAGAGAGCATAGCCGAATTGATTTTCTCTTCATTTTCCATAATTTCGGCCTTACCAAAAACTACAACACTCCTAAACAAAGTTGTCAATTTTTCCGAATCGACCTCATCTTTTTCAATAACACAGAAAGAAACTTTCTTGTTTTGCTTGATTGCGTCAAGTTTATGTCCGTTTTTTGCACAGTGAAAGTAAATCTTGCCGTCTTTATATACAAAGTTCAACGGAACAGTATATGGGTAGCCGTCATCACCGCTCACGGCAAGCACACCGCTTTTGCAGTTTTTTAATATTTCCAAAGCCTCATCGTTACTAAGCTGTTGTTTAAATCTTCTCATTTTACGAAACATTTTACCGCCTCCGTTGCTACTATTATAACAAAAATTTTCTTTATTGCAAATCAACAAATATAATGTATTCTTATTATTTATTTTGTAGGCACTTGGTGCTGAAAAAACTTAACCCCGACAAGCTGTATTTTAATCGCCTGTCGGGGTTGGATTTTTATTTATTGTTCCCTGAATTTAACAGTGCCTGTTGCTGCGTCCATCGAATCTACGATTGCGAGGGATTCAAGCTGATAGCCGAGATTGCGAATTATATTGCCGCCGTTCTGAAAACCTTTTTCAATTGCAATTCCAATGCCCTCTACCGTGCCGCCTGCCTGATTTATAATAGAAATAAGACCTTGCAAAGCACAACCGTTGGCAAGAAAATCATCAATAATAAGAACATGGTCGTTTTCGCTTAAAAATTTCTTAGAAACAATCACTTGATTTTTGCATTTGTGTGTGAAAGACTCAACCTCTGCTATGTACATATCGCCGTCAATATTAATGCTTTTCGCTTTTTTCGCAAAAACAACCGGCACATTAAAATGCATAGCCGCAACGCAGGCAATACCTATGCCCGATGCCTCAATGGTGACTATTTTATTTATATTTTTTCCCGCAAATCTTTTCTTAAATTCCGCACCCATTCGGTTGAACAAATCAATATCCATTTGATGGTTCAAAAAGCTGTCAACCTTGAGAACATTGCCCTCTTTAACAATTCCGTCCTTTACAATTCTCTCTTCCAAAAAATTCATAGCATTTCATCTCTTTCCTTTATGTTTCCTTGCCTTGTCCGCAAAGAAATTTTTAATGCATAATATTATAAATTATATACTTATTTCTAAGAAAATAAAAGACTTAAAAAATAAATTTCAAATGTGATAATCCATAATTAATCCCTAACATTAAAAAGTATTTGATAAAACAAAACAGCCCTTGCAAATTTGCAAAGGCTGTAAAAAGCGAGTATAACAAAGATTATCTCTTTGAGAACTTTTCAAACGCAAAAATCGGCTTGTTTACAGGGCTTTTGCGCTGTTTTGTTACTTGTGTGTTGTGTACGGAGAACTGCTAATACCTTTTTCTCTCTTTAGAATTGCTACAATAGTGTTGTTTCTGCTATGTGTTTATAAAAGTATTTTTCGGCTTCTTCATAGGTGGAAAATTTTTTGCACAAAGCAGTGTTTCTTCGTCCGTTATGTTTTATGTCAACATCGAATGAACTTCTTTTTGCAAGAATAAAAATATCATATGTGTCTGTATCTTTTATTCCATACCAATGATTTTCATTATCTTTTTTCCAATTAATATTAGGAGTCATTTTTTCGAGCGCATCACGCATTTCAGAAGCACTTGTAAATCTCTTTTTGGGATCACAATTACAAGCTTTTCTAATTACTCGAATTAGTTTTTGGGGAACGTACGGCATAAATTTTGCATTTTGAACAAGCTTTCCTTCATCTAAATACTTTTTACCGTTCTTTAATAGTAAAACGTAATTATTTAGATTGGCAATATTATTTACCATTCTAAAAAAAGTCATCCCATTAGCGTAAATATCCATTTGAACAGTCGGAGTAGATTCAACCGAACATTCAGGAGCCATATGTAAAATATACCACAAATCATTTTCGTTTAAATCTTGATCAAAAGTCATTGCAAGACCAAAATCTGTTAATTTTGGTGTACCATTTGATACCAATATATTAGCTGGCTTAATGTCTCTGTGTAAGATATCTTGATCGTGTGAATGTTGTAATCCAAAGAGAATGCCTTTCATTATCATTATTGATCCTATAATTGATAATTCATCATTTTCTATCATTGATTGGATACTTCCACCAGATACATATTCCATATCAACAATAAACACAGGTTTACTTTCAAACACTTCCAAAATTCCGTCGTTAATTTTTGCAATATTATCGTGATTACATTTATAAGGTAACGCAGCTTCATTAAATGACTTGAGTGCTTCTTCTGCGTTTTTAACATCCATAATCTTAATTGCTTTATCCGTATTTAGAATTAAATCTTGAGCTAAATAAACCGAACCAAAATGCCCGTTCCCTAATTTTTTAACTAAATGATATTTTCCTATGTTTTTTCCAGAATAATCACATCTATTATCCATATACTCACCCAAACTCATACCAAGCTATAATAGTTGCGTGTAACTTTTCGTTTTTTAGTTCATCATCATTAAAGTGCAACAAACATTCAGTTTCTTTTTTTCGTTTTGAAGCCGTAATCCAAGTGTTGGAACGCTGTTGAAAAGATATTCCTCTTTCTTTGCAGATTAAGGCAAGAACACCAATCGAATAATTCATATATGGTATTTGTTTAATCGATGAATTAAGATGAAGTTTGCAAGCGACTTTTTGGGGTGAATACTGTCCCAGTATCTCATTGAACAAATTTTTGAAAGTTAACATTAAATCTGTAGTCGCACTACTACTCTGAAAAATGTGTTTTTCGCACGCAATTATGAGTGCGTCCAATTTGTTGTTTCCTTCAAGGACACTATACCATAACTCGTTCTTTTTTATTGCAAAACCAATGGTTATCATTAACTTTCTCCTCTTTAGACCTTCTGTACTATACTTTCCTCATACCAATTATGAGGTGGCAATTCAGAATCATACGCGACTTTAAAAATCTGATATAGTTCACAGTACTTTTTACCATCATTAACTATTCGTTTTATTTCAGAGGTTTGTAAAGGAATAATTTTCATTCCATCTACACTCCTGTTATAGTCCTGCGTATCGTAGAACGGCATATTCTTTCTTCCTCTGAAATCAGCGATAACATTGATATCAAGATATGTCGTGGCAAAAACGCAATAGGAATTGAGATTGCCCGTCCTGAGAAGATGTCTGCCCAAGTGTCTGGAAACAGGCTCCATCTCCATACGTCTCTGATTTGTGTTGTCGGCTAAAGTCGCTTCAAGCAACAATGTATGTGCCGGATAGTATTCTGTTTCGGGATATTCATATACAATATCCGCTTCACCACCAGCGGCGTGTGTTTTGGGTAAGAGATCAGCGTCAAGGGACAATTTCATATAATCAAGAATCTTACCGTGCCTTTCACTTGCTTTGTACCACAAAATACCAAGCACATATTCGAAAATCGTGGGTACATCGGCATTTTCGGTAACCATATTTCTGATTTCATCATCATTTTTTGTTTCAAAGCAATCAAGAAGCGACAGTAATTTATCATCAATAAATTCAGTGTCAATAAGATGTTGCAATCTCTGATAACGTGTATCCTCTATCAATCAATCCCGATATCTTTTCAATATTATCCTACAAAGATATTCTGTCTATGATATCTCATGTTTACTATCATTTCATTTGAAGGATTGCTAACATAAATTTTGTTTATATCAATATTAATCTTAGAAACATTTTCAGAACTTAGTTTATTAGATATTAAAACCTTCATATTATCATCAAAAGTAATTAATCCAATATCGAAAAGCCTATCATACAGCGGTGATAATAACAGTCCGTTTTCCGAACTTAATCGCTCATAATTTGAAGCTGAACGCCAAGGTTTTATGTGACTTGCTAATAATAGCCGACTATCATCAATTCCGGTAATTATACAATGTTGATATTTTTCTATTATTCTATCTCTAAAAATTCCTTGACCAATTCTAGACTTTATTAACATTTCCTTTTCTGTCGTTGTAATATCTAAATCTGTTATTATTGTTAATTGTCGATCAATTATGGGATTGTCAACTTCTGACGATTTGTAATTTTTTAATTTCCAATAACCTTCACCCAATCCGTAGACCGAACAAAATAAATCTTCACTTCCTCTATAAGATTTCGTCTGGCTACAATGTCTTTGTATTGTAGCCCTAACATTATCTTTCCAATTAGGATTAGAGTAAATAAAATTTAATTTTCCTTCCTCTTCAATAGCTTCATATATTTCATTTAACGATCCCATACCATTCAGTTTATTAAGTGCAGATATAATCGAAGAAAGATATGTTGTTTTTTTCATTTATAGCACCACTTCCATCATTTCTAAATCTTCTTTAGTGGCTTTTCGTAAAATTTCCATCTGCGGTTCACCGTTATACCATTTCTTTTCACTATGTCTTATAGCATTGATTTGCCAACCACTTGTTATTATAATCTGTCTGTCATTCTTCCATTTTATAACATATAATGTCTTGCTAAATTTATTTTTCATTTGGTTTCACCTATTAAAATTTAACTACCATTGTTTTACTCCGCAATTAGTTTTGCATTGTACCTAATGACATAATCAATTATTTTTTGTTGGTCACAGCTTTCAGCACCAAACCAAGCATAATTACAAATAAAGTTACTATACATTAAATCATTGGTAATGATTGTCTTATCGGTAAAAGCAGATGATACCGCACCGGTACCCGCAAAAATATCAGCTATTGAATCGATATCTGCACATTCGTCAGTAACTACTCTCATAATAAATGGCAGAAGCTTATATTTATTCCCTAAATATCTTCTGTTATTTATCAAAGAAGTCTTATATTCACTTGACTTAACTTTAACTGACATTTTTCTCACCCAAACATATTATCAAAAATAGATGTTGCACTAACTGATAATATCATTATATCAAAAGCAAAGTTCAATAAAACGTACTTTGCTAAGATACAAATAAAAAATTAGCGTTTCACCCTTATTTACATATAAATTCTCATATTAATTATATAATTTACGCTGTAATTAGTCAAATTAAAATTCTGTTACACCTTTAAAATTGGTCTATAACATGCCAATAATTTATCATTTACAGATTCAGTTACCCTATCTATGAACATAACTCCCTACTTGCCTTTCTATGCAAGCAGGGAGTTTGAAAGTTACATTAACCTTTTGGTGGGAAAGGGTCGTTGCCGTAGGAGTTTTTATCTCTAATCCTTCCGTCTGTTCTATGAATTACAACTTCTGAACGATTGTTAATAGCAATATCTCGTGCTCTCTTTATAGCTTCGCCCTGGGTTCTTGTTCTTGCTGTAGCTCTGCTATTATTATCGCCTTTAACCTGCCATCCACCAAGCGGATGTGGTGTAACATGTTGATTTTTACTCATTGTTAATACCTCACTTTAAAATTGTTACTCGTCCACAGTGCGGACATTTACACGGATTGGAAAACGGTATAATTTTTTTACCACATTTACAAATATAGTACGAATACTTAATTTTCATCTGTATTACTCCTTTCTAAAAATAATAATCTATGATTATCACATTTTTAGAAAAAGCCTGTGTTTTTTCACCTTTCTAGGTACAGATTTCATATTGCAATCGGAAACAAAGTGTGGTACAATGAGTCTGTGATTAAGGCAAAGTACAACATTCTGTGCTTCTGTCACCCCACAGGCATCGAGCTGCAACTCGATGTCTTTTCTTTTTCTTATTGTATGTGTTGTTTTATTTAAGAATATCAAGCAAAGCGAAATAGAAATAATTTCGGTTTCTGCTCTTTCTATCTGTAAACAGTATTTTGTGTTCAACAAGTAAATTTAAATAACGGTTAATGCTCGTAAGAGGAATATCTGTTTCCTCAGATATCTGCTTAGCTGTAGTTACTGGATGCTTATACAGAAGATTTATAATATCTACTATATTTGATGACCTAGCTAATTCACGAGCAATCTCCAAATGCTTTTCATAAAGCGTGTTGATGTCACTAATAATGCCTATGTATTTATCGCACTGTTTTTTTACTGTTTCAAGAAAAAACTTAATCCACTCGTTCCAATCATTTTCATATCGAATGTTGTTCAGCAGCGTGTAATATCTAATCTTGTCTCTTTCAAGCGCCTCGCTGATAAAAAAGCAGGGTAGATCAATTTGTTTTTTAGCAAACAGATACATCGGAATTAACAATCTTCCCACTCGGCCATTACCATCCATAAACGGATGTATAGTTTCAAACTGAGCATGAATTATTGCAGTTTGAACCAACGGACGAAGATTGTCATTTGCATTATTCATATAATCTATGAGATTATCCATTAGTGGTTTAACATCTTTGGGATCCGGAGGAATAAATGTTATAGCGTGCGTGGAATCACTTCGTCCTATAAAATTTTGTTCTGTACGATATGCCCCTACAATTTTGGGTTTTCTAACATTTCCAGCCATAAGTTTTCTGTGCATATTAAAGAAAAACTCATCGGTAAAATCTCGCTTTTGCAAGTATTCATAACCACTTACCGTAGCTGAATAGTAATTTTTTACTTCATTTAGGTTCTTGTCCTTTTCATTAGGAACGACTTCATTAACAAGCACTCCGTCAAGAGTTGCTTGAGTCCCTTCCAACGCAGATGAAGCAAGTGCTTCTTTTTGCTGCAATGTAGGCATAAACCACGAGCTATCTAGTTTACTGTCCTTTATTTTCTCTTTATATACCTCAAGTTTTGCAGTAGCATCTATTAGCTCGTCAAAATAGTACGATTGATCAATAATAGATGCATCAACAGGTAAACATTGAGGTTTATAACCACTTTTCATAGTCATCCTTCTTTCAATCACTATTATATAAGTATTAAAACCAAAAGTCAATAGTTTTGGTTTTAATACTTATATTTTTTAAAATTAGCTGTAAAAATAAGTGTAAATTGGTTGAATTTTATTGAAATTAACTATGTCTATGTTCTTTAAACCCAATTTTGCATACGAAAACGAACTGCCCATGCATATCAAAAAAGATATGCATGGGTAGATTTTTAAGTTAATATTATTTCATTATTCACAACATTTCTCGCTATATTCCTAATGTTGTTCATTTTCTGCACCCACAGCATTTGATTGTCAGCCTTTAGCTGTTCGGTAACGCCTTCCTTTTCGGCGAGTTGTTTTACTAACCGAAAGAACATATCCTCTGCCTGCTCGTCGATGTCGGCGAGGTAGGCGGTGAGCTTACAGCTTGTCATCAGATTGGTATAGCGGATTTTGTGGTGCTGTTTGATGTACCTCAAATGCCGCTTGCCCCATATCCCGATTTCAACCTTTGGCTGTTCGGGCAGCTCCAAACACGGCAGATAATAATCACCTTGCATTTCGTAGTGGATACCCGTTTTCTTGTCGTAAATTCTCTTTTCCATTGTTCATCAACCTTTCATAATATATTAGCGTGCGTCACGCTGTTTTGACTTTTTGTATCCTCTCGCCTGCTCGATAATCTCATTGAGCTTGCGCTTACCGAAAACCTTTTCCAACAGGCGATAGGCTTTGTTTTGCTCTCGGAGTTGATTATTCAATTCCTTCAACCTTGAATTTTCGTGTTTCAGACTTTTGTTTTCGCTGTATAATCTGCCGTTCAGATTGTTGATGCGGTGATAGTTTTCCCAACCCAAATAGCTTTTTGCTACCGCAGATCGAACAAGATTTTTCAGCCGCTGGATTAACGGATCTACAAACTTTTTTTGTAACTCTTTGCCGACATCAAGCCCTGCGGTTCCGGGAGTTGCAGCTCTGGATTATTGTCAAGCTGATGTTCTATGCTGTCGAGTGAATCCGTTGCTTCCTTGATTTTTTCAGCCGTCGCTTTCAGACCTTTGACCTCCAACTGCTTTCCCTCAATCTCCCGGTCGAGCTCGGCGACCTCTTTGGCTCGCTCCTGTTTTTTGTAATCAAGGACGGATAGGTGCTGCTCGTGCGTGCCCTTCTGTTCCCATTCGATACCGTGCCGCTCCATAATCTGAGCAAGGACTTTCTTTTCGGAAAGTATCCAGCGATTCAGTTCGTTGTCGCTTCTGCCCTCGCCTTTGAAACCCATATTGAGCAGAGCCTGTTTCAGCGAAACTCGTGTTTCCAAACCTCGATTGCTCCCGGTGGTGAACGGTATAAAGTCGATATGGATATGCGGCGTTGCTTCGTCCATATGAAGGTGCGCCGAGAACACTAGCAGATATGGATTGCGTTCTTGGAAGCCCTGATAGTATTCGTCGAGGACTGTCCTCGCAAGCTCGGCGTGCTCTCCTGTTGCCGACATATCTTCCATGTTGCCGATTTGGAAGATGATCTCGTGGAACAGCTTTTCCTGCTTTCCGGACTCGATATGCTTGTAGTAATCGGAAATCTTTCTGTCCTTGCGTTTCTGTTTATCGTTGTACTGTTTTAGAGCTTCATCAAACATTTCGTGATACACTTTCTTGATTGGCTCGTTGCAGTAATCTATATTCAAATGGGTACGCTCGCTGTCCACGTTCTCCGCTGTGAAGCTGCGGCTGTTGTGCGTGACGGAGCCTTTACCCACCATTGCGCTGATCGTTCTCTTCATTTATCTACCTCAAATCTGTATAATAATATGGTTATCTCATTGGTTTATCTCTAACTCAGGTTCTGTTACTCTTGCCAAGAGTAACGCAAAAGCACTTTTGACAGCAGAGCCATCAAAAATGCAACCTGCGAGCAGGTTTTGCGCTCTTCGAGGAGCAAGGGCAGCCCTTTGAAAAGAGCTCCCTGCACCCCGCCTAAACTTTATTGCGTGTCAGTCCGTGTCAGTCCGTGTCGGCTGTGTCGGTGTTTCACACACCCCACAATCACCGTCACGGCTGTCACGCTTTGACACGCCGCCCTCAAAGATAAGCGTTATCTTTCGACCGTCGTGTGTCCGCTGATAGTGATAGGCGATCTTGTATTCGTCCATCAGACGGTTAACGTTGACGTTCAGCTTTTGTGTAATAGCGTTTGGCTTGATGTCAACGGTGAGATACTCGCACAGCTCCGTCGGCGTTCCGCACCATTGCGGATTGTCGGCAGTCACCCTTTCGGCGATCCTCTCGAGCAACGGCTCCGGCGGCGCTTTCCAAAGCTCTGTTTCGATTTTGTCAAGCTCCCACACCAGCGTTTCCGTATTCTTCTTCAAGTACACACGCTGGTCTTGCTGATCTCTGCCAGATACCTCAAGCGTGGCATTATTGCTCGTACGCTTATCTTTGGAAAGAACGAATCCTCCGTCAGCAGCGCCGAGCAAACCGTTAGTGCCGGAAATCATATCGAATTTATCGTCCGCCGTTTGCTTGCGTGTATGATGGACAACCAACATACAAATGTTGTGGTTGTCGGTGAAGCTCTTTAGCTTCGTGATGATCTGATAGTCATTGGCGTAGCTGTAATTCTCGCCGCCGACTTCTCTGACCTTCTGCAAGGTGTCGATAATCACAAGCGAAGTATCTGGGTGCTTCTGTAAGAAGCCGTCCAGCTGCTCGTCCAAGCCATTGCCGAGCTGATGAGCTGATACCGAAAAGAACAGGTTTTCGTTTTCGGCTGTTCCGAACATACGATACAGCCGCTTTTGCAATCTCGGATAGTTGTCCTCCAGAGCGAGATACAATACCTTACCCTGCCGAACATCAAAGCCCCACAGGTTTGTGCCTGTGCTGACGTGATAGGCAAGCTGTGCCATCAAAAAACTCTTGCCGATCTTCGGAGAGCCGGCGAAAAGATATGTTCCCCGGTAGAGCAAGCCGTCGATGATCGGCGGCTTACTCTGATAGGCGCTGTCAAACAGCTCGGTCATCGAGACCGTGTGTAAATACGATTCGTCAATATCGCAAAGGTCGTATTTTTCATTCATAGTTCAATCCTCCTTTTAGCTGGCTTCTTTATCTCTAAAGTAGCCGGTTTCTTCCCAGACTTTTTTGTCGGGGCAGTAGTAGTTGTACTCGCTTGATTTGTCAAGCTTCATAGCATAGCCGAATTTCAAGATGCCCTGTTGCAAACCAACACGGACATATTGAGCGTCTTTGCCGATAGCCTTTGCGATCTCGGTAATAGGAACGTTCCTTCCTGTGAATTTCGGACAATCTATATATAGCTTATTCTCCATAGCATATCCTCCTGTTAATTATTTGCGCACTTTAAGTTCGCATATTCATTGTATACGCATTTATATGACTTGTCAATACCTAATTTCAAAAATTATGTATTTTAATTTCGCAAATGCACTTGCAATTCACAAAGAAGTGTGCTATTATTATAATGAGGTGATGACGAAATGGATAATTTGCAAACCTTAATCGGCGAAAGAATCGCCAAACAGCGCAAGCAGCTTCGGATTAGTCAGACCGAGCTTGCGGAACAATTGGGAAAATCACTCCGCACCGTGCAGAAGTACGAAAGTGGAGAAATAGATATGTCCGTCTCTGTATTAGAACAGATAGCGGACATATTAAAAATGCCCATCATTTACTTGATAGGCTACGATTCGTCGCATATTAAATTGGAAACATTGGGCGATGTGTATGCGTACTTGTTCGAGCTGGATCGAAAACAAGACCTTCGCTTTGAGGTCGAATTTACTAAAGGACCCGAAACAATCAGAAAGGTATCACTTGTATTCGATGTACACGAAGCTGATGGCAACAGTGCGCTTTATACAATGTTGAGGAACTTCGATTATAATCGTGAAAGTTTTGAAACCTATAAAATCGACTACGAGATGTTCCGTGATTGGGAAGAAAAAGAAATCAAATCCCGGAGCGATTACTTCCTGACGGACAGAGAATATGAGGTTTTAGATAACGAGGAACGGCTAAGAAAATTCAACGAATACTACATAAAGAAGTTCCAAGAACAAGCAAACAAAGGTGATACGGAGCAATAAGCTCTTATCATAAATAAAACTAAAACAAGGAGGTTTTGGAGAGTAAGGTTGCCAAACGGTTACGGCGGCGTCACAAAGCTATCGGGTAGGCGTAGAAAACCCTATATGGTCAGAAAAACTATCGGCTGGCACATTGATGAAAAGACAGACAAAAAGGTTCAGGACTATGTGGTCATAGGCTATGCAGCCACCAAATCTGAGGCACTGCAAATGCTGGCAGACTACAACAACAATCCCTTTGACGTTTCTGCTTCCAAGATCACATTCAAGGAAGTATATGAGCGTTGGTCTGCGGAGAAGTTTCCGACGGTATCGGATTCCAACGTAAAAGGTTGCAAGGCTTCATATAAAGCCTGCGTACCGCTTTACGACAAGGTGTTCAAGGAAATCAAGCTTGCAGAGCTGCAAAACGTCGTGGACACCTGCGGCAAGAATTATCCCACGTTGCGAAAACTGAAAGTTCTTTTGAATCAGCTCTACGAATACGCTATGAAAAATGAGCTGTGCAACAAGGATTACTCCGAATATGTGGACATTGTAAAGCATAAAGGCCGCAACCCGAACAAAAGGGATAGGGAAAAGTTCACCAAAGCAGAAATCGACCGCTTATGGAAAGCGTCAGATGACAAGTATTATCAGATCGTCCTCATGCTGATTTATTCGGGTGTGAGGATTTCCGAAATACTGAATCTAAAACGAGAAGATGTAAACCTGAAAGAACAATATTTTGATGTCAAGCTCAGCAAAACTGACAACGGAATCAGACGAGTACCGATCGCCGACAAGGTACTGCCGTTCTTTAAGAGCTGGTACAACGACGGCGAGAGCGAATATCTGCTTCAAACCGAAAATGGAAACAAGTTTGATTACCGCAATTACTACGATAGTTATTTTACGCCGCTTATGGTCAATCTGAATATGGATCACACACCGCATTGTACACGACACACCTGTATCTCAATGCTGGCGGAAGCACAGGTTGACCAAACCACAATTAAAAAGATTGTCGGGCACTCGGGCGCTATGACGATGACCGAAAGAGTGTACACACATTTAGACGTTGAGGTGCTAATCAATGCGATCAATAAAATCTAAAAGCAAAAAAAGAAAGAGATGTCTTTCTGAACTTAGAAAAACATCTCTTTTGATTGCTTATTGAGGTTGAGAACTGTTGCTACTTATGTGTTACTTGCTTGTTGCTTATCTAACACATTTAAGCACATCTCAAACCGTCTGAATACTCCAAAAACCCTGTAAACAGTAGCCTTGAAGCGTGCTGGAAAGCACAAAGATTATCTCTTTGAGAACTGTGGTGCTCTACGAGCTGCTTTAAGACCGTATTTCTTACGCTCTTTCATTCTTGGGTCACGAGTTAAGAAGCCTGCCTTCTTAAGTGTTGAACGAAGGTTCTCTGAATCGTACTGAAGAAGTGCTCTGGAAATACCGTGACGGATTGCACCTGCCTGACCTGTAACGCCGCCGCCTGCTACTCTGCAAACGATGTCGAATTTCTGATCTGTTTCTGTTAAGGCGAGAGGCTGTCTAACGATGAGCTTGAGTGTTTCAAGACCGAAATAATCGTCGATGTCACGATCGTTGATTGTGATTTTGCCTGTACCCTGGTAAAGTCTTACTCTTGCAACAGAGCTTTTTCTTCTGCCTGTGCCGTAAAAATAAGGTGTCTTATCGTACATTATTAATTTGCCTCCTTCTTTTAAGCTTCAACCATTTCAGGCTTCTGAGCCTGATGATTGTGTTCTGCACCCTCAAAGAGTCTGAGTCTGAGCAAAGCATCTCTGCCGAGTGTGTTCTTTGGAAGCATACCCTTAACAGCAAGCTCCATAGCCTTTGTTGGCTTTGTAGCCATAAGAGTATCGTATCTTGTTTCTTTAAGATGACCGATATAGCCTGTATGACGCTGCCACTTCTTCTGAGTGAGCTTGTTGCCTGTTAATACAGCGTCCTTGCAGTTGATGATGATTACATGATCGCCGCAATCTACATTTGGTGTAAATGTTGCTTTGTGCTTACCTCTTAAAAGAACTGCTGCCTGAGTAGCAACTCTACCAAGTGGCTTGCCTGCTGCATCAATTACATACCAGCTGCGTTCAATTTCGCTTTTTTTAGCTAAATATGTTGACATAACAAATCCTCCTGTAATTTACTTGTGCCTTAGAATTATAATACATTTATTTTGCATTGTCAACACATTTTTGCAAAAATTTAATTTACCGTTACACAAACTTTAAAATTCGCTTATATTCTCTCTTATACTCTCTTATGCTAATGCGTAATTTCAAAAAAGATTTTTCTAAAACCTTAGTATTTATCACGATTACAGCTTTTTATAGACAAGCACGCAAAATTCTATTTCGGTCGTAAGTGAGTTTAATTTCTCCAGCTTTTGTTGGTCGGTGCGAGAGGTTTTGTAGTAGTACGGAGTCATTTTGAAAAGGCTTTCAATTTCTCTGTTATCATCAAGCGTTATGCTGTATTTAAGTTCTTTGCTTTCGGCAAGAATAAACCCGTCAATATCTGTGTTTTCTTTCGGATTTTTTAACGGATTGTCATATACCGCCTTTTTGAGAGAAAAAAGGTGATTTTCAAGCGGAATTACACGCAAAAGCACTCCGCCCCTTTTTAAAACTCGGTTGTATTCTTCCGGCGCAAAAGGTGAAAATACATTAAGCACCGCGTCGCACGATAAATCGCCGACAGGCAGGCTGAACACGCTTGCCACCGCAAGATTAATTCGCTTACTTCTCTTTGCCGCTGCAATAAGAGCAAATTTTGAAATATCAATACCCGCTATACTTGCGTTTTTGTCTGCAAGAGCTTTTTCAATTTTTCCTGTATAATAGCAGTCGCCGCAGCCGGCATCAAGCACACAGGCATTTTGCGGAATATATTTTTGCAAAAGTTCGCACATAAGGTCACACAGCGGCTTGTACGAATCTGTATTTAAAAACTCGGTCCTTGCCTCTATCATAAGTTTATCGTCACCGTGACGCTTGCTTTTGGATTTGTTGCTCTGCAAAAGATTGACATAACCCTGCTTTGCACAGTCAAAACAATGGTTATTTATACATCTGTAGGTTCGACCGTCAAGTTTTAATTCTTCTTTGCAGACAGGACAGCAGAAATTCAACATATTATTACCGCCTTTCATTATTAGAATAATAGCATAAATTCTTTGTGATAACAAGTTAAAACAGAGTTGTATGTGCAAAGTGCAGTAACTTTTCTATAAGCGAATTAAAAATTCGGCTTTTTGCGTTATAGCTTTATCTTTTAAAATATTGTATAATATTACTTGACTGTATGTAATATTTATTATTTTACAAAAATTTTATATTGAGGGGATAAATAATGAAAAAATTAATCAGTATCGCACTTGTTGCTGTTATGGCGGCAGGTGGAGCGGTATCTGCCAACGCAGCGGTAAAACAAAATAAGGATTATCAAATTTTGAGTTCAAAAATAACAACTAAAAACAACACTATAAGTATTTACACATACAATATGAAGAATACAGGCTCAGACGGCGGATTTGTACTTGACGGTCAAAAAAGCGGAAAAAGATACAAATATATATTTAAGAATTATTTATCGGCACCAAAAGCAATAACTATGCCGTCTAACGAAAAATATAATATTTGGACTTGTCTTTCAAGCAGTATGGGCGGAACTACTAATTTGGATTTAAGACAGGCAGGCGGAGAATATGTTAAGGTAAGAGCCAAGCTGTCGGATATAAATCCAAATGAATTTAAAAGTAACGGCACACACACCCAAGACGGACATACATATAATTTTACTCGTCAAACGGTAAAGGACGGCTACTATGAATCTGTTTTGTTTTTCCAGAGCGGCGGAGTTTTTACCGGTGCAGTTCCCGACAGCAACGGATATGTGGAATTTTATGTGAGTACAAAGGTAGACCATAGTGTGAATTACTTTACAGAATACGGCCTTGATGTGGGGCTGACAAGCGGCGGTGGCGGCGGAACAAACGGCAGAGATATATATAAGCTTACTTTTGGCAATATAAATTTAGATTACAGCGTAAATGTAAACGATGCGTCATTGCTCCAGCAGTACCTTTCGGGCAATGCAGAGTTTGATTCTCTGCAAATGTACCATGCCGACATTAATCGTGACGGCAAAATAAATGTTCAGGATGTTACGGCTTTACAAAACGCTTTATCCGAATAAATTGGAGGGAAGATAGTGAAAAAACTTTTAAGTACAGCACTTGCAGCTGTTATGGCAACAGGCTCAATAGTTTCTGCCAATGCGGCAGTTGTTCAGGAGAATAAGAGCGTTCAGGTGCTTGATTCAGGGGTAAAACTTGAAAACAACACCTTAAATGTGTTTACTTATAATCTTAGTAAAAATTCACTTGGCGGAGTGAGTTTTTACGGCAAAAATACAGAAAAACAATATGCTGTACAATACAAGGATTGTATAGGTAAAAATACCGTTATTTCCATGCCGTCAAGCGAAAGCTATACTCGCTTTGTTTCGGCAAACGGCGGTAGCACCGGAAATACTTATGCAGGCTATTCCTTTGCGAATACAGGCGGCGAATATGTAAAACTAAGGGTAAAATTAAGCGATGTTTCAAGCTATTTTAACAGTGACGGTTCATATACCGATACAGACGGAAACGGAGCAACCTACACTCTTAGGGAAAATGGATCCAATCTCACTTTCTTTAGCGGCGGTGCGGTAAACGGTGTTGCACCCGACGAGAACGGCTGTGTGGAAATTTATATAAAAGCAAAACCCGGTTTGAAAACCGCATTTTCAACCTACCTGCCTAATTACAGCGGAATAATAAATATGTATGTGCCGATGCTTTGTTTTGGCAATATTGACCTTAAAGGCAGTACAAATGTAAACGATGCAACCCTTTTGCAGAGATACCTTGCGGGCAATGCGGAATTTGATAAACTTCAGATGTTTTATTCCGACATAAACCGTGACGGTAAAACAAATGTTAAAGATGTTACAGACTTACAACAAGCTATTACCAAATAATTATAAAGGAGTATAAAATGAAAAAATTTGTATGTTTAATTCTTTGTGCGGTGCTGACTGCAGGTGCAGCAGTGACCGCAAACGCAAAAACCGTTAAGCCGCATAAGGGTGTTGAGATTTACAACTCGGCAAAAAACATCGGCAACAACACGCTTTTGGTTTCTGCGTACAATATTCCGTCCGATTATACAAACGGAGTATTATTTACGGGAGGCGATACTCAAAAAAACTACTCCGTGAAATTTGCCGATTGTATAGGCGGTGACAAAACACTCTTTATGCCGTCTACCGAAAAATACGCCCGCTATTTTGTAAGCGGTTCTGGTAACTTACATGCATATTACACATTTGACGATAAAGGCGGAAGGTATGTTAAAGCAAAAATAAATCTTCACGAGGTAGATCCGAATTATTTTAACAAGGACGGCTCGCATACAATGGAATACTCAAGTATCGGCAGTCATGATCATAAGTTCAAATACGAAAAAGCAGACGGCGGCGGTTCTTATGACTCCGCCTTGTACTTCCAGAGCGGCGGTGCTGTAACGGGCGTAGTTCCGGATAAGGACGGCTGCGTGGAAATTTATCTGTCTACTAAAATCAATGAACCAACAGATTACTGCACTACATTTTCTTACCGCAAAGCTTATGTAGTCGGCGGCGGCGGCGGTACTGTCGGTTCGAATATATACATATTGAGATTCGGCAATATTGACCTTCAAGGCACAGTAGATGTAAACGATGTTACTTTGCTGCAACAGTACATTTCCGGATCGGTTGAGCTTGATTCGCTCCAGTATTATTACACAGATACAAACTTTGACGGTCACCGTGATGTAAGGGATGTTACCACCTTACAGCGAGCAATAGCAAAACGATAATTAAAATTATGGTTTAGCAAAATAATTTTGCAAAGTATTATAAAAGTTTGGTCAACTTTTTCAAAGGTTGTGGGTGTGGGCAAAGCCCACAAATACTTTCCGTTTATGAAATCTAACGATAGCCAAACAGCTTGCTGTTTGGCGGCTTGAACGAATGGGCG
>ENA-ORTI01001485-ORTI01001485.1-human-gut-metagenome-genome-assembly--contig:-NODE-1485-length-23801-cov-3.382970_pt1 | contig 23801 bp, 16 predicted proteins | sample MGYA00242071_ERZ509191 | MGnify/ENA primary metagenome ERZ509191 (study PRJEB26280, sample SAMEA2338832) | human gut metagenome | biome: human gut; feature: human-associated habitat; material: faeces...
ACCGCGGTGCGGCCGTCGCCGAGCAGCGCGAGCCCGGCCTGCACCGGGCGTCCGAGGGGATCGTGCGCGCCGGCCGTCAGCATCGTGCCGCCGGTGGCGTCGGCCAGCGCCCGCGCGGTTCCCTCTCCCCCGTCAGCCATGGGCAGGCATCGTATTTCGGCGTCGGAGTCGCCGCAGCGGATGCCTTCGGCCAGGGCCCGTGCCGCCTCGGCGGCGGTCAGGCTCTCCTTGAAGGAATCAGGCGCACATAGGTATCGCATCGCCGGATCACACCTGCTATTCGGTGCGCAGCGCGGTGGCCGGGTCCTGCTTGGCGGCCTTGCGCGACGGAATCAGGCCGCCGATAAGGGTGAGCACCATGCTGAGCACCACCAGGATCACCGCTCCGGCCACCGGCAGCGCGGCGTTCACGTCGTTGGTGCCGATGAAATGGTGCAGCACCTGGTTGCCCGGTATGAGCAGCAGCAGCGTCACGCCTATGCCGATCAGGCCGGCGCACAGGCCGATGAGTCCGGTCTCCGCGTTGAACACCTGCGACACATTGCGCTTCGAGGCGCCCATCGCGCGCAGGATGCCGATCTCCTTGGTGCGTTCCAGCACCGAGATGTACGTGATGATGCCGATCATGATCGACGACACCACCAGCGACACGGACACGAACGCGATCAGCACATAGGAGATCACGTTGATGATCGTCGTCACCGAGCTCATCATCAGGCCGACGTAATCGGTGTAGACGATCTTGTCGGCCTTGGGCACGGTCTTGTTGTAGTCGGTGATGGCCTTGGACACGTGGTCCTTGTCCTCGAAGCTGTCGGTGTAGATGTTGATCGTCGAGGGCGCGTCCCGGCTCACCACGCCGAACGCGGCGAGGTTGTCGTCATACGTGCCGGTCGAGACGTACTGGTCGTAGATCTTGACCAGCACGTCCTGCGAGGCGGTGGCGATGTACTGGTCGAAGCTGTCGGCGAGCTGCTGCTCGCTCATCGCCGCCATCCGCTGCCCGCCCGCGGCTGACTGCCCGGCCTGCCCGGGCTGAGCCGACTGCGCTGACTGCGACTGCATCACGGCCTTGGCCATGTTCGCCTTGTCGCTCACGCCGAGCGAGGCCACATAGGTCTTGGCATCAGCGGCCTTCGCCGCGTCGTCCAACGGCGAGAACGCCAGGCCGTTGAGCACGTCGCGGGTCTTGTCCTTCTCCTGGTCGGTGACGATGGCGCTGGAGTTCGCATGGTCGATCAGCTCGTCGGTCAGTGCGCGGGTGTAGCCGATTCCGGTGGCCAGCGGCGTGGCGGAGGCGTCCTTGATCGGCTTGACCACGCCCACGATCTTCAGCTGCTCCGCCGAGTCGAAGCGCTCTGCGATGGCGTCCGCGTCGTCGCCGATGTACGTGTAGTCGCCGTTCGCGTCCTTCACGTACTGGTCTGCGGCGGGGATCATGGCCAGCTTCTGCCCCATCGCCGTCGCGTAGTCGATCTTGCCGGTGGGTGTCTTGACCGTCTCGCCGTCGTTGAGCTTGTTCATCATGTCGGTGTAGTCGCTGGCCTTGAGCAGGCCCAGCTCATACAGCGTGGTGAGCGGTACCTTGTTGTCGTCGTCAAGCACGAGCACGACCTGGTCCTTGCCGGTCGGCCATGCGCCCTTGACCACGCGGTAGTTGTCGGTGATGACCTTGCTGATGAGCTGATCGTCCTTCGCCCCCGGCATGATTTCATGGAACGAGTTGGGCGACGCGCTCGTGTCGGTCTTGCCGGTCAGCACCGTCATCTGCATGCTCGTCATGTCGGACATGCTCGACGACTGGCCCATCGAGCTCATCCGCGCAGCGTTCGATGTCGAATCGGACTTGGCACCGATGGTGACGCCGTTCGCGGTGACCAGCGTGCCGTCGGGATCGTGGCTGAACACGGAGAACTTCACGTCGTACGTGTATTGGATGCCGGTTTCGCCGACATATTGGCGAACCTCGCTGTTGGGGTCGTCCAGATACTTCTTGAAATCGGCGAGGTTGTTCTTCGTGATGCTGCTCGTCAGGCTGGAGGTCTGCTTGATGCTGCGGTCGTCCGGGTAGATGCCGTCGTTCTTCGCCGATTTGCCTCCGGTCTCCTTGCCGCCCGCCTGGGCGCCCATGATGCTGGTCATGTCGAAGGTCTGCGAGTCGATGGTGATCGGATAGGCGGTCATCGTGTCGCGCTGGATGCTGTCGATGTACGCGTTAACGCCGGTGGAAACCGACAGGATCAGGGCGATGCCGATGATGCCGATAGACCCGGCAAACGAGGTGAGCAGCGTACGGCCCTTCTTGGTCCTCAGATTGTTGAAGCTCAGCGCGATGGACGTGGCGAGCGACATCGAGGCCTTGCCCAGCCTCTTGTGTACGGGTGCCTCGGACGCGCCCTCCTCGACCTCGTACGGGTCGGAATCGCTGCGGATCACGCCGTCGCGCAGCTGGACGGTTCTGGTGGCGTACTGCTCGGCGAGCTCGGGATTATGTGTGACCATGACCACCAGACGGTCCTTCGCCACCTCCTTGAGCAGGTTCATGATCTGCACGGACGTGTCGGAGTCGAGCGCTCCGGTCGGCTCGTCGGCCAGCACGATGTCCGGGTCGTTGACCAGGGCGCGGGCGATGGCGACGCGCTGCATCTGCCCGCCGGACAGCTGGTTCGGCTTCTTGTTGATGTGGTCGCCCAGCCCGACCTGTTCGAGGGCCTTGCGGGCACGCTCCCGCCGTTCGGTACGGGATACGCCGGAGATCGTCAGCGCGAGCTCCACGTTCGACAGAATCGTCTGGTGCGGAATCAGGTTGTAGCTTTGGAACACGAAGCCGATCGTGTGGTTGCGGTACGAATTCCAGTCACGGTCCTTGTACCGTTTGGTGGAGACCCCGTTGATGATCAGGTCGCCGCTGTCGTACCGGTCCAGGCCGCCGATGATGTTGAGCAGCGTGGTCTTGCCGGAACCCGACGGGCCCAATATCGCCACGAATTCGCTGTCGCGCAGGTTCAGGCTGACGTCATCCAACGCCTTCTGCACAAAATCGCCGGTCTTGTATTGCTTGGAAATCGACTTGATCTGCAGCACGATGCTCCCCTTATTACCCATGGGTGGTTCGTCGTATGTCTCCATGATTTGCGATATGACACCACTGTATCCGACCCGTTCCCCCAGCGCCTCGTGATTCACCGCAAGCATGGGGAATAAAACCGACAACAAACGACTTTGCGTCGCTTTGACATGACGGAACCGTGACGGCCCTCGCGCGTCAAGTGTGTGTATCAAGCATGCTTTGCGTTTTTTTAGCGCCCCCCTCAGCAGTTTTCCCATACAGTCGAAACCATGACAGGACTCACTACATCTGAAGTCGAAGAACGCCGCGCGCGAGGCGAGGGCGAAACCGGGGCGCGAAGCGTCACCAAATCGACAGGCGCGATACTGCGCGAGAACATCTGCACGCTGTTCAACGCACTGAACTTCGCTATAGCGATACTGCTGTTCGCGGTCGGCGCGTACTCCAACATGCTGTTCATCGCGATCATCATCCTCAACATCGTCATCGGCATCGTGCAGGAATTCAAGGCGAAGAAACTCGTCGACGAGCTGACGATCCTCAACCAGCCGCACGCGGTGGTGCTGCGCGACGGCAAGGAGACGACCATCGAGGCCGGCGACATCGTCAAGGACGATGTCATGGTGCTGGATTCCGGCAAGCAGATCTGCAACGACGCCGTGGTCATCGACGGCCGTCTGGAAGTCAACGAATCGCTGCTGACCGGCGAAAGCGACTCCATCGACAAGACCGCCGGCAGCGAGCTGTATTCCGGCAGCTCGGTGATTTCCGGCCGCGCGTACGCCCGTGTGACGCACGTCGGCGACGAGAACTACACGAATTCGCTGATCAACGAGGTGCGCCAGGAGAAGCGCGTGCACTCCGAGCTGCTGGATTCGATGCGCAAGGTCACCCGGTTCACCAGCTTCCTGATCATCCCGCTGGGCGTGCTGCTGTTCGTCGAGGCGATGTTCCTGCGGCACTCCGGCACGTACGACGCCGTGGTGTCGTCCGCCGCGGCGCTGCTCGGCATGCTGCCGAAGGGACTGGTGCTGCTGATCTCCGTGTCGCTGGCCACCGGCGTGATCCGCCTCGCGAAGGCCAAGATCCTCGTGCAGAACATCTATTCGCTGGAGACGCTGGCGCATGTGGACGTGCTGTGCCTCGACAAGACCGGCACGCTGACGGACGGCAACATGAGCGTGGACCGGATCGTGCCGCTCGGCGAGCGCGGTGCCGCCGAGGATTCCGACGCGCTGCTGCGCGCCTACCTGGACGCCAGCGAGGACAACAACGTGACCATCGCGGCGCTGCGCGCCCATTTCGGTGCCGACGACTCCACCGCCGATGCCGGGCAGCCCGCGGCGCCCGCCGGTGACGGCCGTTTCGCCGCGCAGGCCATCATCCCGTTCTCATCGAAGCGCAAATGGGGCGCCATCACGATGCGCGCAGCGGCTGGCGCGGCAGACGCGCCTCGCCACGCGCAGGAGGGCGAGTCGGCCGCGACGGCGACCGGAACCGTGTTCCTGGGCGCCCCGGAGCGCATCCTTGGCGCGAACCTGCCCGATGAGGCGGCCGCGCTGATGGGTCAGGGACTGCGTCTGATCGCCGTCGGATACCTGCCCGGCGCGTGGACGGACGAGGAGCGTCTGCCGGATGCGCTGCAGCCGATGTTCCTGATCGCGCTGCGCGACAACATCCGCCCGCGGGCCAAGGAGACGCTGGCGTACTTCCGCGACCAGGGCGTCGACGTGAAGGTCATCTCCGGCGACCATCCCGACACCGTCGCCGCCGTCGCCCGGCAGGCCGGCCTGGAGCGTTGGCGTGACGTCATCGACATGACCTCGGTGCCGGCGGACGCCCCGGATTCCACGTTCAACGACGTCGCCGGCCGATACACGGTGTTCTCTCGCGTCACCCCCAAGCAGAAGCGCCAGCTGGTGCAGGCGATGCAGCGGGCCGGGCATCAGGTCGCGATGACCGGCGACGGCGTGAATGACCTGCTCGCCCTGCGCGAGGCCGACTGCTCGATCGCCATCGCCTCCGGGTCGGACGCCGCGCGCCAGATCTCGCAGGTCGTGCTGCTCGACTCCGATTTCACCTACCTGCCGCAGGTGGTGCTGGAGGGCCGCAAGGTCGTCAACAACGTGACCCGCACGGCCGCCGTGTTCTTCATCAAGACGATCTACTCGGTGCTGGTGTCGTTCTTCTGCCTGGCTTTGAACGTCCCGTTCCCGTTCATTCCGATCCAGATCACGCTTGTCGATGCCTGCATCGAGGCGTGGCCGTCGTTCCTGACGATATTCGAATCGGACACGCGACGCATCCGCGGCCGGTTCCTGCCCACTGCGCTCGGCAAGGCGGCGCCGTTCGCGATCGTCGTCACCGGCATGATCATCGCATTCAGCCTCATCGCTCCGTTCGGCGAGACGCAGAACCGCACGGTCATGTTCGCGCTGCTGGTCGCCGCGTCGATGGTCGCCGTGATCAAGAGCTGCGTGCCGTTCACGAAGATCCGCGTGTTCGTCTGCGTGACGATGGTGCTGGGTGCCCCGTTCGCGCTGCTCATCCTGCCGCACCTGTTCGAAGTGGTTGCGATGACCGGCCCGATGTGGGCATGGTTCGCGGTGGCGTTCGTGGTGATGATGGCCGTCACCGCCGCGATCATCGCGGCGCAGCGGGCATGGCTGCGGTCACGGCGCTGACCGGCGAGCGATTCCCCGTGATGCCGGCCGGCGTCCAGCCAATGTTGGTGAGCAGCCCCGCATCCTCGTAATACCGCAGCGTCGACGGCTCCATATGGAACATGTCGGCGACATCACGGATTGTGTATCGTTCCATGCTTGACATCGCAGCTGCGAGGATGACACGCCGGACGTCCTTGCGCTCAAGTCAACTTGAAGCGTGACAATGGAGACATCGGACCGATCGACGACACCTGGAGGCACCCATGTTCGAACCCACCGGCACCTACGCGCCCGCCACGACGCGCTACGACACCATGCTGTACAAGCGCTGCGGCGCCAGCGGCCTGAAGCTCCCGGCCATATCGCTGGGCTTCTGGCACAACTTCGGCGACATCACGCCCTACGACCAGATGAAGGCCCTGGTGCTCACCGCATTCGACCACGGCATCACGCACTTCGACCTAGCCAACAACTACGGCCCCGAACCCGGCGCCGCGGAGAAGAACGCGGGACGGCTGATCCGGCAATACCTCGCCGCCCACCGCGACGAACTGGTCATCAGCACCAAGGCCGGCTACGAGATGTGGTCGGGCCCGTACGGCGATTGGGGCAGCCGCAAATACCTGCTCGCCTCACTCGACCAGAGCCTGGAACGCCTGGGACTCGACTACGTCGACATCTTCTACCATCACCGTCCGGACCCCGAGACTCCTTTGGAGGAAACGATGGGCGCGCTCGCCCAGGCCGTCGCCAGCGGCAAGGCGCTCTATGTGGGCCTGTCGAACTACGACGGGCCACAGCTGGAGCGGGCGGCGACGATCCTCGATGAACTGCACGTGCCGTTCATCATCAACCAGAACAAATACAACATCTTCGACCGCACCGTCGAGCGCAACGGGCTCAAGGACACCGCCAAGCACCTGGGCAAGGGTCTCATCACGTTCTGCCCGCTCGCGCAGGGTCTGCTGACCGACCGGTATCTCAACGGCATCCCCGCGGATTCGCGCGTGGCGCACGATCCGCGCTTCCTGCACGCCGACGACGTGACGCGCGTCCACGGCCAGATCATGGCCCTGAACGAGATCGCCAAGCAGCGCGGGCAGACGCTCGCCGAGATGTCGCTCGCCTGGCTGCTGCACGACGACGCCGTGACCAGCGTGCTCGCCGGCGCATCCAAGCCGCAGCAAATCATCGACAACATCGGGGCGCTGAAGAACACGGACTTCAGCGACGAGGAGCTGAAAGCCATCGACGAGATCTCCATGCAGTGACGAATACCGCTGGAAGTCGCATCCGGAAACGGCTCCCAGCGTACCGGAAGGAAACGTACCGGCATATATTCATGCCAATCACAGCACAGCTTCCAGGATGGTGGAGTGATATGGAGGTTGTCGGCAAGAGCCGGCGAGGTCACTCAAGGTAACCCCACAATTGAAACCCCCTTCTCTCTTCTCCTTCTCACCCGGCCCTTTTGGGCCGGGTTTCCTTTTCTTCGGAGCCTGCGACACCGGAAAGCCGACGACGGCGAATCGTATCGCAATGGTGATGTACAGTAGTGAGTTCGCCACGATCATTACGAGGCGGCTTCATGCCGCCGGGAGGAGACACCGATGCTGCCCGACGGGACACTGCCCGACGATTATGTCGTACTGGATCTGGAAACCACCGGTGTCAGCTGGTATCGGGACACCATCATCGAGTTCGGAGCGGTGAAGGTCGTCGACCGCAAGCCCGTCGACACCTATCAGCAGTTGGTCAATCCGATGCGCAACCTCAATCCATTCATCACGCAGCTGACCGGCATCACGCCGGACATGCTCGAACCGGCACCGACGCTGGACACCGTGCTGCCCGACTTCCTGCGCTGGTGCGGCGACGACGCGATGATCGGGCACAACATCATGCGGTTCGACATCAAGTTCATCGACCTGGCGGCGCAGCGCATCCTGCACCATGCGGTGCCGAACCGCATCATCGATACGTTGCAGATGAGCCGGAGCATGTACCCGCAGTACAACCGACACCGGCTGGTCGACCTGATCCAGCGTTTCGACATCGCCGACGTCGAGGAGCACCGCGCGCTGTCGGACGCCGAGCAGACACAGATGTGCTTCGAATACATGCGCGACGAGCAGCGTCGCAGAGACTGCTGAGAGCGGAGCGAGCTGACTGATGGCATTGGGCGTTGGCGCGCGGTCTCTGACGCCGCCCGCCAACGCTCAATGCCATCGGCGCAGTTTTCCGCTTCCGTCAGCGTTGATTCAGGGGGATGTAGGCGCGCTCCACCTCGCCGGTGTACACCTGACGCGGACGACCGATCTTCGTGCTCGGGTCGGCGAGCATCTCGCGGTACTGGGCGATCCATCCGGGGATGCGACCAAGCGCGAACAGCGTGGTGAACATCGCCGGATCGAAACCGATCGCGCGGTATATCAGGCCGGTGTAGAAGTCGACATTCGGATACAAGTGACGTGACACGAAATACTCGTCGTTGAGCGCGATGTCCTCAAGCTCAACCGCGACGTCGAACAGGGCGCGCTCGTCGGCGGGAAGCTTGCGGGTGTCCTCACGCGCGATGATCTTCTCCAGATACAGGCGCGCGATCGCGGCACGCGGATCATACGACTTGTACACGCGATGCCCCAGGCCTGAGATGCGATGCCCCTCGGCCTTCGCGTCCTCCACGAACTGGCGGACGGACTTGCCGGAGTCGCGGATCGCCTTCAACTGACGCAACACGGCCTCGTTCGCGCCGCCATGCAACGGCCCGGACAGCGCGTTGATGCCGGCGGAGATCGCCGCATACAGGTTCGCGTGGGCGGAGCCGGCGATGCGGACCACCGACGTGGAGCAATTCTGCTCATGGTCGGCATGGATGATGAGCAGACGGCCGAGCGCGTGCACGTACAGCGGGTCGGAATCGAACCGCTCATACGGCACGGCGAAGCACATGCGCAGGAAATCGTCGACGTAGCCGCGGGCGAGGTCCGGGTAGAGCATCGGCTCATCGCGGCGGCGCCGGAAAATGTAGCTGACCACCGTGCGCGCCTTCGCCATGATGATCTTCGCGGCCTCATCCAGCTGGTCGGAGTCGGTGATGTCGGTGGTGTCGGGGTAGAACGCCGCAAGCGCGTTCACCGCCGCAGCGAGCACGCTCATCGGATGGGCGGCACGGGGGAACGAGCCCATGAACGTGCGGAAATCCTCGCCCACCATGGTCTTGTGGTTGATGTCGCTGCAAAACCGGTCGTATTCCGCCTGCGTCGGCAGGTCGCCGTGTCGCAGCAGCCACGCGACCTCAAGGAAATCGGAATGCTCGCACAGCTGCTCGATGGGGTAGCCCCGGTAGCGCAGGATCGACCGATTGCCGTCTATGAACGTGATCTTCGATTCGCACTGCGCCGTGGTCAGGAAGCCGGGATCAAGCGTGACCCAGCCGTCATTGCGCAGCTTGGAGACCACGATGCCATCCGGGCCGGCCGAAGCCTTGACGACCGGCAGCGTGTACTGATTCGAATCCACATGAAGTTCAGCTGTCGCCATGCACGCTCCTTAATCCCTTGATTGAGTCGTTCGAATTGTCAAGTCGTCGAAATTATCGAATTCGTCGTCCCGGTGCCTTGTATTGGACACACTATATTGCGTGCATGTTTCCACCAAAAACGCCGCTCCAGCACGTGGACATCATCACATGCCAAAGCGGCGACGGCATCGCCCGATACAGGCCGTGGGCGATGGACGACCGGTTGCCGGTCAGTCGCGGGTGGTCAGGATGACCGGACCGTTCTCGGTGATGGCGATCGTGTGCTCGCTGTGGGCGCCACGCGACCCGTCCTCGGAACGCAGCGTCCAGCCGTCCTTGGGGTCCTGGTAGATCTCGTCGGTGGTCTTGAGGAACCACGGTTCGATGGCGATGACCAGACCCGGGCGCAGGCGGTAGCCGTGGCCGGCCTTGCCGTCGTTGGCGACGTGCGGGTCGCCGTGCATGATGTGGCCGACGCCATGGCCGCCGAATTCCAAGTTGATCGGGTAGCCGTACGAACGGGCGATGTCGCCGATGGTGGAGGACACGTCGCCCAGACGGTTGCCCGGACGGGCCGCGTCAATGCCGGCGGCGAGCGCCTCCTCGGTGCACTTGATGAGCTTGAGGTCGCTCGGGTCGGGGTCGTTGCCGACCACGAAGCTGATGGCGGAGTCGCCGACCCAGCCGTTGACGCTGATGGCCAGATCAAGGCTGATGAGGTCCCCGTCCTTGAGGTTGTAGTCGAACGGGATGCCATGCAGCACCGCGTCGTTGACCGACGTGCAGATGTAGTGTGCGAACGGGCCGGTGCCGAAGTCCGGCGCATAATCCACGTAGCACGATTCGGCGCCCTTGCGGTCGACGATCTTCTTGTGCACGTACTCGTCGATCTCCAGCAGGTTGGTGCCGACCTTCGTCATGGCCTTGAGTTCCTTGAGAATCTCGCCGACGAAACGACCGGCCGGCTTCATCTCCTCGATTTCCTTAGCGGTTTTCAGTTCGATCATGCAACCCAGCCTACTGTGCGGGGGTTACTTACGCCTCGGACGGCCGAACTTGAACGCGCGGACCATCGAGGAAACACCCATGACGATCAGCGCACATCCGCAGAAAATCACCAGGAACAGCACCGACGAGACCGGCGAGACCAGTACGACGAGACCGGCGATAATCGAGATGATCGCGTACAGCACCGCCCAGCCGGAGCTCGGCAGGCGCCATGATTCGGCGAGCGCCATCACGCCTTCCATCATCCAGCCGAGGCCAACCACCATCGTGATGAACACTGCGAGCGCCTGTCCGGACAGGGCCGCGTTCTTCAGCATGAGTACGCCGCCGACCGACAGCATTATGCCGATGAGGATGTCCAGGATGCGCCATCCGGCCGGCAGTCCCAATGTGACGATGGCGCTGACGATGCGGATCACGCCGGAGACCACGAAGTAGATGCCGAGTGCGACGGCCGCGACGCCGAGCGTCTTGCCGGGCCAGATCAGCAGCGCGACGCCGAGCACGATCGCCGCGACGCCGATGATGCCGTACAGGCCGCGGATCGCGTTCTTCGCCTTCTGCGGCAGCATCTCCTCGATCAGCCGGAACGGGCTGAAGTCCTCCCAGCCGCCCTGCCCTTGCTGCTGGCCGGGCTGCTGTTGGCCGAACGGCGGCTGGTAGGCGTAGGGCTGGCCGTACGGACGGCCTGGCTGGTCGGATGCGACGCCTGGCTGCGTCTGGTATTGGCCGGATGAGGCGCCGTCCTGCGGCGCTCCCCCGTACGGGTATTGCCGGCCCGCAGGCTGGCCTTGAGGCGCGTAGGCTCCGTATTCCGGCTCTCCGGCACGGCCGGTCTGTTCGTTCCCGCCGGGCTGTCCGCCGTCACCGCGCCCGTTGTCGCCATGTCCGTCGCTGTGCGGGAAAGGCCCGCCATCGTATGTGCTCATCATGACTCCTTCACCGTTCATGCGGCCTGCCGTCAACCGTGTGCGGGCATCCGAAGCGGGCCACTTCGATATCGTCACCGTCACCACCATATTCTAGACAAGTTGTCTAATTCATGCCATCAACACAATCCGCCGTTCCGTCCAATACCTTACGTGTCGTTCGCTATGGGAAAAGACGGGCCGCGGAAGGTCAGAAGGAACGTCACCGAACCCGGATAGTATGAGACCATGACCACAGATTTGACGTCCGGCCTCGATACGGCCGCTTTTTCCTCTGTTATCAAACCATCCGACGATCTGTTCCGTTTCGTCAACGGCCCTTGGATCGACACGTACCGGCTGCCTGACGACAAGGCGCGCTACGGTTCCTTTGACAAGCTCGCGGAAGACGCCGAGAGCCAGATCCGCGACATCCTGGAGGACGAGGACTGCCCCGCAGCCAAGTCGCAGGCGCTGTACCGCTCGTTCATGGACACCGACGCCATCGAGGCGGCCGGCGCCACGCCGATCAGGCCCGCCCTCGACGCCATCGACCACGCCTCCGACAAGGCGGCGCTGACCCGCGCCATCGGAGCCCTCAAGCCCATCGACATGGGGCCGGACGTCTTCGACATCGCCGTATTCGGCGACCCCAAGAACCCCGACACGAACGTCGTGCACCTCGAACAGTCCGGCATCGGCCTGCCCGACGAAGCCTACTACCGCGAGGACCACTACGCCCCGATCCGCGAAGCCTACGTCGACATGGTCGCCAAGCAGCTGCGTCTGGCCGGCTACGGCGACGAGGAGACCACCCGCGCACAGGCGGACCGCTTCCTCGATGTCGAGACCCGCATCGCCGCGAACCACTGGGACAACGTCGCCACGCGCGACTCGCAGAAGACCTACAACCCGACCGATTTCGCCACGCTGAGCGACGAATTGGCCCACTTCGACATCGCGGCGTGGGCCGACGCCTGGCAGGGCGCCTACGACGCCACGCCGGCGGCGAAGACCCAGCCGGTGGACCTGACGGCCGCGCTGCAGCACACCATCGTCCACGAGCCCAGCTTCCTCAAGGGCTTCGACGCCTTCTGGAACAACGCTGACCTTGACGACCTCAAGCTGTGGGCCCGCGTGCACGTCATCATCGGCACCGCGAGCCTGCTCAGCCACGACTACGACGCCGCCAACTTCGACTTCTACGGCAAAGTGCTGTCCGGCACCACCCAGCAGCGCGACCGCTGGCGTCGCGGTGTCTCCTTGGTCAACGGCGTTTGCGGCGAGGACGTCGGCCGCGAATACGTCAAGCGTCACTTCCCCGAAAGCTCCAAGCAGCGTATGGGGCAGCTGGTCGGCAACCTGATCGACGCCTACCGCGTGTCGATCACCAACAGCGACTGGCTCGGCGAGGAGACCAAGGCCAAGGCGCTGGAGAAGCTGTCGAAGTTCACGCCGATGATCGGCTACACCGAGCGTTGGCGCGACTACACCGCGTTCGACGTGCATGCCGACGCCGGCCTGGTGGCGAACATGCAGGCCGCGGCGCTCTACGAGTGGGGCTTCCAGCTGTCCAAGGCCGGCAAGCCGGTCGACAAGGGCGAGTGGCTGATGAACCCGCAGACCGTGAACGCCTACTACGAGCCGAGCATGAACGTCATCGTGTTCCCGGCGGCCATTCTGCAGCCTCCTTTCTTCAACCCGGATGCCGAGGACGCCGCGAACTACGGCGGCATCGGCGCGGTGATCGGTCACGAGATCGGCCACGGCTTCGACGACCAGGGCGCACAGTACGACGGTGACGGCGTGCTCAACGACTGGTGGACGGCCGACGACAAGGCCAACTTCGAGAAGCGCACGAAGGCGCTCATCGAGCAGTACAACGCCTTCGTGCCTACGCAGCTGGACGAGAAGTACGCCGACGAGCCGGACAAGGCGCCGCACGTCAACGGAGCGCTGACCATCGGCGAGAACATCGGCGACCTCGGCGGCGTGAACATCGCGCTGAAGGCCTACGCGTTCGCGCTCGACGAGGCCGCGGGACGCGACAAGGACGGCTCCGCGAAGGCTATCGAGGAGTCGCTGTCCGCGGCCCCGGTGATGGACGGATGGACCGGCCTGCAGCGTTTCTTCCTGAGCTACGCCTCGATCTGGCGCTCGAAGAACCGTGACGAGCTCGCCGAGAAATACCTGCAGATCGACCCGCACTCCCCCGCCGAATGCCGCACGAACGGCATCGTGCGCAACGTGGACCTGTTCTACCGTGCGTTTGATGTGACGCCCGACAGCGCCATGTGGCTCGACCCCGATAAGCGCGTACGCATCTGGTAATCCGTTGCCGGCAGGCAGGCTGAACCGCACCTGCCTGCCGGCAGATCATCGAAATTCGGCTTCTCCCGCCGGCCGCATGTCCCCGGTCGTCGACTCATCGAGCGGCGATTCGGCGAATCCCGAACCGAACTCCTGCGCCTGTGAGGTCTCCTGCGTCTGTGAGGCCTGCGGATTATTGGTCGGGGTTTCTTCGCCCAGATTATCGAACGTCACCGGCGTTGGATGCACCGGGCGCGCATCCGCCTGCTGTCCCGCGTCCGCCGTTGCCGTGCCGCCGCCCGGAGATGGCGGCAGGCCGGGATTCGCCGGCGTGCCGTTCCCCTGCGCCGGGGCGTCACGATCCGATTTCTGGAACTTCTTCAGTTCCGACACCCCGTAATTGATGTCGTGGCCGATATTGGTGGCCTCCACAACGATGCGGGAGCGCCTCTCATCGTTCTGGGTCGTCCATTCCTCCGTGCTGAGCACGCCGGTCACGATCGCCGCCTCCCCCACGTGCAATGACATGCGAGCGTTGGACGCGAGCGTCCTGAACGCCTTCACGGTAATCCATGTGGTCGGCAGGTTGTGCCATTCGCCGGTTCCGCCGTCCCGGTACCGCCGCGTGCTGCCCATCCGGAACGAGCATCCCTCGACTCCCCCGCTGCGCCCGAACGGCACCGGCATCGATCCGACGAACCCGGTGATGGTCACCGTCCCCTGTTGTATGGCCATGTCGGCCTCCTTTCCTTCCCTGTACTGACGTTGGACCGCCGATCCCCCTTCGGCGGTGTACTCACTATCGCAGATTTCCCGCCGGCATCACATGGTTTTCGGACAATGTGGTCGAAGGCTACCCCTTTGGCGTGTTGTGGACAGCATGTGGATAGAAAACCGGTTATCCACAATCACGCCGTCAATGCCCGGCTCATTCATGACCGGCTATACTGGGTTCGGTATCGCAGACGAACAGCAAGGGGAATTCATGGGCAAACCGCCATGGATGCGACAGACCCGTGTCACCGCCGACGGGGAAACCGAATTCCACGACACCGGCTTCCCCACCAGTTTCCTGTCCATATTCATCGGCCTGAGTATGCCGAGGAATCCCCGCAAAGCGTTCTCGATGCACCGGGCCGTATGGTGGACGGTCGCCTGGCTGGCACTGTTCGCGGCGTTCACCGCCATACAGGCATGGTATACATTCCAGACCCGTGACAGCGCGCGGATGGGGGAATGGTATCTGCACATGTTCGGCATCACCCTGGCGGGCGACTGGTGGCCGATCGCGGTTCTGCCCGTGCTGTTTGGCCCCGGGGGCGTCGTGTTATGGATATTGGGCGGCGTCTTCAACAATCGGCCCTGGATCGTCGCCATCGCCAATGTTCTCGTCCTGCAATTCATCATCAGCGCATTGGGCGCTTCCATCGGACACTTCGCCATGTTTCTGACGTTCGGTCCGCATGTGCCGGGACTGACCGATTCGACCACCGGCCGCGCAGCAGAGCAGCTGTATGTCTCCAGCTCACCGCAGACATGGATTCCCGGTCTCATCACCGCCGGCATCGCCCTGACGCTTGCCGTAAACATGGCCGCTGTCACTGGGGCGAGCAGCGCAAGGCAGAACGGCACGGCGATGAATCGTCTGCGCATCATCGCGTACGTCTTATCCTGCCTGGGATTCGTCGCATTGCTCATAGCAATCTGCATAGTGCTTGCATTTCTGCGCAACAAGCAGACCAACATCCTGCTGGCGGTATTGGCGTTCCTGACGCTGATCGCATGGATTCCCGGAGAAATGAAGTCGATACGCCGCTGCGTCGCGGAACAACGTGATGCTTCATGGCAGTGCGTCGCGGGCAGCTTCCTGGCATTGGACCTGATATTCGTGCCGATGCTAGCCGCCACCGCCCTCACCTCATGGTGACAGACATGCGCCAGTCGGGCCCCCATCCTGCGAAAGTCCCATCCGAGCATGCGTAAACGGGACTTTCGCTGGGTGAAGAAGGAATAAAACGCAGAAGTGGGGGGTCTTTCGCATGAAAGACCCCCCACTTCGAGCGATCAGGAGAAGCAGCCGGACTACTTGCCGAGCAGCGTGTCCAGACGCGACGCCAGCGTCTGCGCAGCGTCGGCGACCGGCACGGCGACGGAATCGGAGCTGTCACGGTTGCGGATCTCGATTGTTCCGTTATTCACGGTGTCACGGCCGGCGACTGCAATCAGCGGCACGCCGATCAGCTCGGCGTCCTTGAACTTGACGCCCGGGGAGACCTTCTTGCGGTCGTCGTAGATGACCTCGATGCCGCGCTCCTCCAGTTCTGCGACCAGCTTCTCGGCCGCGTCGAACGCCGCGCGCGCCTCGTCGGGCGAGACGGGACGCTCCGTTTCGAGCCAGATGCTTTCGCTGTGAGCACGCATCACGGGTACGCGCACGCAGGTGGCCGACACCTCGATGTCGGAGTGCATGATCTTGCGCGTCTCGTGGTACATCTTCATCTCCTCCTTGGTGTAGTCGTTGTCGGTGAAGACGTCGATATGGGGGATGACGTTGTAGGCCAGCTGGTAGGCGAACTTCTCGACCTTCGGCTCACGGCCTTCGGCCAGGTCGGCGTATTGCCGTTCGAGTTCGGCCATCGCCTGCGCCCCTGCGCCGCTGGCCGACTGGTAGGTGGCCACGTGCACGCGGCGGATGTGCGACACGCGCTCGATGGCCTGCAACGCCACCACCATCTGAATGGTGGTGCAGTTGGGGTTGGCGATGATGCGGCGCGGAGCGTCGAGCGCGTCGCGTCCGTTGACTTCGGGCACGACCAGCGGTACGTCGGGCTCCATGCGGAAGGCGCTCGAATTGTCGATCATCAGCGTTCCGTGGCGGGTGATCGTCTCGGCGAATTCGCGTGACGTGCCCGCTCCGGCCGACGTGAGGGCTATGTCCACGCCGCGGAAGTCGTCGTTGTGTCGCAGCAGCTTGACGGTGACGGGTTTCCCGCGGAACATATAGGTTTGTCCGGCGCTGCGTTCCGATCCGAACAGCAGCAGTTCGTCCACCGGCAGGGGACGCTCTTCGAGAATGCGCAGGAACTCCTGACCTACGGCGCCGCTCGCGCCGACGATTGCGATTTTCATGGTCGATCTTCTTTAAGTGTGGTTGAACGCTTCGGGAGTCAAAAGAGGCTCCTCCCGCAGCAAAAGTAAGAAAATCCGCGCGATTTTCCGCCGTCCGCCGGATTTTTCGGCCCGCTGCGGCGGAAAACGGGCGTCTCAGAGCAGCAGTTCGTAGTCGACGACGTCCAGCCAGCGGCCGAATTTACGCCCCACCTGTTCGAAATGCGACACGCGGCGGAATCCGATGGATTCGAAGAGCCGGCGGCTCGGTTCGTTGTCCGCGGTGATGCAGGCGACCAGCGCATGGCACTCCGTCGTGCGGCATTCGGCGACGAGCCGCTCGACGAGCCGCCGGCCGATGCCGAGTCCCGTACTGTCGGGGGCGACGTAGACGGTCACCTCCTGCGTGTGCCGGTAGGCTGCGCGTTCCTTCCAGTCGTGGGTATAGCCGAATCCGACGATCGCTCCCTCCCGTTCGCAGACGAGGCGGGCGGTTGCGCTCTCCAACCGCGACCGCATCTGTTCGGCATCGAGCGGTTCGGTCTCGAAACTGGCCGTGCTGTGCAGCACGTAGTGATTGTAGAGTGCTGCCACGGCTGCGGCGTCTTCGGGTTTCGGGGCGCGGATTGTCATGCTGCGGAATGTTGTCCGGGGTGGGATCAGTCGAAGAATCCCTCTTCCTCCTCCGTGTACTGCGACTGCTGCATCTCCTCCTCGCAGTCGTACTCCGTCACGCGGTCGGGGCGGCGGAACCGGTCCTGCTTGGAGATGCCGAGCGCCGGATTCTTGTAGACGGTCGAGAAGAATTCTCCCACGATCGGCAGGGCCATGATGCTGCCCTCGCCGCCGTAGGTCGGGTGTACCGACTGGTCTTCGCCGCCGACCCATGCACCCGCCACCAGCTTCGGGGCCACGCACATGAACCACGCGTCGCGGTTGCGCTGCGAGGTGCCGGTCTTGCCGCCCAACTGGGCGTCGCCCAGATCGAACTGCCATTTCAGCCGGCCGGCCGTTCCGTTCGTCACGACGCTTTGCAGCATCGTGAGCATCGTGTAGGCCGTGCGCTCCGATACGGCGTCCTGCGATTCGGGAATGAAGGTGGCGATCAGGTTGCCCTGCCGGTCTTCGATGCGCGTTACGAAGATCGGGTCGGTATGCACGCCGCCGTTGGCGAAGGTCGAGTAGGCGCTCACCATCTCGAAGACGCTCGATTCGGAGGTGCCCAGACAGAGTGCGTAGACCGGATCGATGAACGAGCGGATGCCCATGTTGTGGATGAAGTCGGCCACCGCCTCGGGCTGTTTGGCCTGCTTCATGATCCACGCCGAGTAGTTGTTGCGGCTGCGCGCCAATCCCCATTTCAGGGGGTGCATTTCGCCGTCGTAGACCACCTTGCTCGCCTCTTTGGGCGACCACGGCGTGCCGTTGCTCGTATCGATCGTCACCGGCAGGTTGGGCACCGGCGTGCAGGGCGTCAAACCGAGGTGGTCGATGGCGAATGTATAGACGAAGGGTTTGATCGTCGAGCCGATCTGCCGCTTGCCCTGCTTGGCCATGTCGTACTTGAAATAGCGGAAGTTAGGGCCGCCGACGTAGGCCTTGACACGGCCCGTCTGCGGTTCGATGGCGACGAATCCGGCGCGCATGATGCGTTTGTGGTGGAGGATCGAGTCGCGCGGCGAGAGGATCGTGTCGCGTTCGCCGCGGTAGGTGAAGACCCGCGTAGGGCAGGGCGTGCGGAAGATGCGGTCGATCTCGGCCTCGCTGCGCCCCTCCTCTTTGAGGGCGCGGTAGCGGTCGGAGTAGCGCATCGCCTGCCGCACGATCTTCTCGCGTTCTTCGGCCGACGTGTTCTGGAAGAGCACCTTGGTCGAACGGTACTGGGCGTCCATCTTGGGCTGGATGACCGTGCGCAATTGTTTGAGCATCGCTTCCTCGGCGTACTGCTGCATCGTGGAGTTGATCGTGGTATAGATTTTCAGCCCGTCCTTGTAGATGTTGTAGGGCGTGCCGTCGGCCTTCGTGTTCTTGTGGCACCAGCCGTAGATCGGGTTGTTCTCGTACTCCTTGACGGCCTGCTCGTAATCCCATTCGGTGTAGAAGTTGCGGCGCTTGGGGGGCCGGGCGTTCATCACCTGCCGCAGCATCTCGCGGAAGTAGGTCGCCTGCCCGTCGTTGTGCGAGACGGGGCGGTAGTTGAGCGTAATGGGCAGCGCCGAGAGCGAGTCGCGCTCGGCGTGCGTGATGGCGCCCGCTTCGGCCATGCGCGCGAGCACGAGGTTGCGACGGGCCATGGCGTTGTCGTAGTTGCGCACCGGCGAGTAGCGCGTCGGTGCGTTGACCACGCCTACGAGCACGGCGGCCTCCTGCAAGTTGAGCTGGTCGGGCGTTTTGTTGAAGAAGGTGTGCGCCGCCGACTTGATGCCGTAGGCGTTCGATCCGTACTCCACGATGTTGAGGTACATCGCGGCGATCTCCTCCTTGGTGTAGTTGTATTCGAGTTTGAGCGCCGTGATCCACTCCTTGAATTTCGCCAGCACGAGCTTGCCTTTGCGTAGCAGCGCGCTCTGGCGGCGTACCGTGTCGCGCGGGAAGAGGTTCTTGGCCAGCTGCTGCGTGATGGTCGATCCTCCGCCTGCCGAACGGTTCTGCAAGAGGATCGTCTTCACCCCTACGCGGATGAGCGACGGGATGTCGATGCCCGAATGCGAGTCGAAGCGGGCGTCCTCGGTGGCGATGAGCGCCGCGACGATCGGCGGCACTTCGCGGCCGTTGATCGAGGTGCGGGTCACCGAGTCCGAGGCGAACAGCTCCTCGTACTGCACGTAGGAACGGTTCTGCACGAAGAAGGTTCCCAGCACCTTGCCGTCCTCGGAGTAAATCTCCGTGGCGATGTTGCTGCGCGGGTTCTCCAACTCTTCGAACGAGGGCATGCGCCCGAAGGCTCCCAGCGCCGTCAGGGTAAGCATCGCGGCCAGCAGTACGAAGGGTGTGAGGGCCGCATACCACAGCCATTTCACATAGTTGGGGGCAGGTGCGCCCTGCGTCTTCTTTTTCACGTTGCGTCAGCGGTTTTTGTCGAGTGACAAAGGTACGAATTTTTTGATTTATTCGACGGCGTCGATTTTCATTGCGCCGTTTTCATCGACTATTTTCACGATTCGGCGCCCTTCCGTGCCCATGTCGACGAAGTCCACCCGGTAGCGTCCGTCGCCCAGCGCGGCTACCTCTCTTATCTCCGACACGTCGTCCGGCCCGTCCTGCGCACCGGTGCGGAAGAGCCATACCGCATACCCTTCGCCGTCGTAGCCGTAATCGGCCCGCAGTTTTCGGAGCAGACGCTGCGTACAGCATTTTTCTAGAATCGGGCCGCACGCGGCATTCCCGAAGACGCAGTTCGTATAGAAATGCCGGATGAAGCGCTCGGCTTCGTTCGCGGCGGGGACGGTCGTTTGCGGCGTTTCGCTGGCCGGCAGGTTTCGCGCCGACAGAGGCGGCAGGGCGCTGCCGGCACAGAGCGCGAATAGCAGCGGGAGGATTCTTTTCATGTCCGGTTCGGTTTCGGTTCGGTTAGAACGGCAGTCCCAGCGAGGCCGACCACCACAGACCGCCCTTGCTCGGCGCGTAGAACGACAGCCGCAGCGTCGAGGTGGCCGACGCGGGCTGGCGGAAAACGTTGAAGTCGACGTAGAGGTCGCCGCCGAAGGAGTGGATGCGCCGCGTCTCGGTACGTCCTTTCCGGTAGTCGAAGGCGTCGAACTGCCCGTAGTCGGCGCCGAGGTTCAGCCGGATGCGCTTGAAGTAGAGCACCGAGGGGATGCCCCCTTCGGGATACCACACGGGCAGCTGGTAGTCGAGTGACGCGGCGAAGTAGTTGCGGCTGTTGATGTCGTTCGAGTCGAAGCCGCGCGGGATCAGCCGCGCCGACTTGTAGGAGAGGAACGACTCGCCCGCCGGGTTTTTGAATCCGCCGATCGAGGTCTGGTAGGTGGCGGCCGCCGTCAGCGAATTGTGCGGCGCGAAGCCCGGCGTGTAGAGCTTGCCGTAGGCCGAGATAAGGTCGCTGAAATGGTCGTTGGTGGGGTTGAGCGCATAGGAAGCGCTCAGCACGTAGCCGCGCGGTGTTATGAAGTCGCGGTGGGCGAGCTGCACGGAGTTCGAATAGCCGATGCCGAAGGTGAGCTTGTGCAGCCCTTCGCGGTAGCCGATGTGCTGGAGGTTGGTGAAGCTGTGCGTCGCCTCGTCGTAGGTGAGTTTCCCGACGTTGGCCACCAGCCCGTTCGAAAAGTTCCATGCGGCCGAGAGGCTCAGCATGCGGGTGCGGTAGCCGGCGGCGAAGACCAGCGGCAGCGTGGCGCCCGCCGAGAGCGAGTAGTATTTGTCCGGGATAGGCTGCGGCTGGGCCTGTCCCGCCGCATAGATCACCTGATTGCCGCCGTAGGTGCCGGCTACTTCCAGTTCGACGCCCAGCCCGTTGTAACGCAGGCTGCCCTTGACGACCGACCCTTCGGCGTGGTTCCACGCATAGGCGAGGTAGCTCTCGGCCGACGAGAGGAGGTTTTGCGAGACGAGCGTCACGCCCAGCTGCACGTCGATGTCGTGTTCATCGATGATCTTGAAGGGGTTGACGGCCACGGGCATCCAGCTGTGCACCTTGAACAGGTGCAGCGGCCGCGAGTAGCGGCGCGCGCGGTGGCGTGCGGCCGACGAGACGGAGTCGGCCGCCGTGAAACGCACCGTGTCGAGATTCGCCACGGGCCATTTGCGGCGCGGCGGATTGACGACGTTGCGCGGCAGGCGCGACGGCCGCACGGGGCGTAGCGTGTCGATCGGCTGCCGTGCGGCGTGGTAGCCTTCGGCGTCGTAGGTGGTCATCAGCACGTTGCCCTCGCCGTCGGCCGACGGCGAGAACGAGCCGTAGGTCGAGGTCGAGAGCCGGTACTGGCGCCCCGTGGCCAGGTCGTAGCAATGCACCTCGTCGTAGCCCGAAGCGATCGATCCGAAATAGAGCCGCCCGTCGCGGGCCGTGAGGTCGCTCAGCGTGATGTAGGCCCCTTCGGTCAGCTGGGTGGTCGTCCCGTCAGGTTCGATGCGGCCGAGCCACATGCCCGAATCGTCGGTGGCCAGGAAGTAGAGCCGCGCGGTGCGGTCGTCCCACGCCAGTCCGTGCAGTTCGGTCTGCGCCGGAGCCTCCCAGTGTTGCACACCCGCCTCGCCCGTGACGGCGAAACGCCCGTCGGGCGAGTATTCGACCCATGCCAGCCCGCGGTCGGTCGGCGTGGGGTAGAGCGCATGGCGCCGCCCGCGCACGGCTTTGGGCTTGCCGCGGTCGAGATCCATGTAGCAGAGCTGCGAGTTGACCCGCTGCTCGAAGAGCGTCGAACGCCGGTACTCCGTCCACCAGACCCGCCCGTCGGCGTAGGCCGGCCGCGTGGAGACGCTGCCCGTGTAGGCCACGGCGCGTTCGCGTCCCGACTCCGTGTCGATCGTAACGAAGCGCGTCGGGCGGTCGTAGTCGGTTTTGAGCGCGAGGACCCGCTGCGCGTTGACGGCCAGCGGAAAGGCATAGGTCGTGTAGCTCTCCACCGGCTCCGCCGAGAGATAGCGCGACGAATTGCGCCGGGCGGGCAGGGCGTTCCAGTAGTAGTTCAGCCCGTCGAACGTCTCGGCGAAGAGCGTACCCACGTCGGTGCGATAGAATTTTTTCAGCGCGATCGAGGTGGTGAAGATCATGTAGGGGTTGCGGGCCCCGTACCACGCTACCTTGTCCCAGATGTTCTCGCGGTAGCGCGTGTCGGCGTAGGCAGCGATCTGGTAGCCCAGGTGGTAGTGATCGGGCACGTTGGTGCGGTACGAGCCGCAGAACCAGCGGTCGATGTTGCGGCGGCTGCGCACGGCGTCGCCGAGGGCGCGGTACTCCATGGTGAACGACGGTTGCAGCGCACGGCCGAACGACGACATCTGCGTCTCCATCTGCACGGCGTCGCCTTCGATGAGCCAGATGGGCAGCAGCAGCAGTCCCACGGTCGAACCCTGCTGTCCGAGCACGTAGCTCAACCCCTTGATGACGCCGCGGTTGAGGTTGTTGTACTGCACGGCGTGGCGGTATTCGTGCGCCACGAGCTGCTTGTACCACGGCATCGAGTAGCTGTCGATCGCGGGCGAGGTGAGGAACTCCACGCGCTTGGGCAGCCACATCACCAGCCCGTTCGAGCGGAAGTTCTCGGGGTGCATGACGAACGGGATTTTCAACGGCCCGTGGCGGAATCCGTAGCCGATCGAGGGCCGCGCGGCTTCGATGAAATGGAGCGTGCGCCGTGCGATCGCGCCGGCCGTGTCGGGGAAGATGACCTGCACGTCGGGGGTGCGGATCGTCCGCCAGCGCAGCGAGGCGGCGTCGGCCCCCCAGCTGTAATATTGCGCCCGCGCGACGGTCGCGGCGAGCAGCAGCGCTGCCACGAGCAGCGTATGTCGGATGGTGCGTGTCAACAGGTTTGTTTTTAAGTGGTTGTCCCGATTCGCCTTGCGGGGCTGCGGTCTGCGCCATGCGGGCGAAGCGAATCTCCCTCGCCGGAGGTTGCGGGTGGTGCGATCCGGCGGATCGCACGGATTTTAGCCGGTCCGGTGCGGTTCGGGCCGGTCGTCTGGTTTGCGATCCGTGTCATCCTCCCGCCTTCTTGCAGCCGTAGCCCGCACGCAGCAGGATCTCGACGATGCGGTCGCGGTGGTCGCCCTGGACGATGATCTCGCCCTCCTTGACCGACCCGCCGACGCCGCAGCGCTGTTTGAGCATCCGCCCCAGCGCCTCCAAGTCGGCCGCCGTGCCGCGGAATCCCCGCACGAGCGTCACCACCCTGCCGGCGCGCTGCTTGCGGTCGAGCCATACGCGCAGCGTCTGTTTGTCGGGCGGCAGGGTTTCGGGCTCTTCCACCTCGTCGGTGGTGTATCGGAAGTCGGGATCGGTCGAATAGACCATTCCCAACCGCGATTTCCAATCGTTAGCGTCGTGCTGTTTCATGTCGTTGAATTTCATTCATCCATTTTTCGCCTCGGCATAGCTCGGACACCCGTTCGGCTCTGCACTCGGCTTAACGAAATGGTTGGATTTCTTTCTTCCATTTCTCGCCTCGGCATAGCCCGAACTTCGTTCGGCTCTGCACTCGGCTTAACGAAATGGTTCGTTTTCAACAGTCGTTTTCTCGCCATGG
>ENA-ORTI01001489-ORTI01001489.1-human-gut-metagenome-genome-assembly--contig:-NODE-1489-length-23733-cov-3.337022_pt1 | contig 23733 bp, 18 predicted proteins | sample MGYA00242071_ERZ509191 | MGnify/ENA primary metagenome ERZ509191 (study PRJEB26280, sample SAMEA2338832) | human gut metagenome | biome: human gut; feature: human-associated habitat; material: faeces...
TCTATCCGGAAAAAATCGAAATATTATTCGTCCGATTTCCTATTTATTTATATATTTATGCTAACAAATCTTGTCCACAAATGTTTTACTTAAATTATGTTCTTATGAAAAATCTGTCTATTGTAATCGGCAGCCTTACCGCTGATGCAAGAGATGCTCTTGCCGGAGCGATAGGAGGAGCAATATTAGGTTCGGGTGCAGGAGGCGTAGAGGCTGGGCCGAGGGCCGTCGTAGGAGAATTGAGCAATGGCGCTTCGGGGTCAATCTCTGAAGCTATTGACAAATGGCTTAATTAAATAATAAGAAGACAAAATGAAAACAAAGAAATCTTTCCCATATATCGCGCTATATATCATGGCCATTGCCGCAGGCTCGTTGGTCAGTTTTTCGTTCAAATTTTTTACGGACAATCCGTATAACTTTTGGAATGTCGTAGTACCTTCCGCCATAGCCGTAGGAATAGTAGATGTGCTAAACAGACGAAAAAGAAGAAAAGCCTAAAGTAAAAGAATGCATATCATTCATCCCGATTGAATACTTCGGGGTGACTTTGAGATATCGCTGCTGAATACTGAAATTTCCCGGGTACCGGCCGACGGGCTCATCCGGGAATTTTCGGACGTATCGGGTAAATCAATCTGCATATCCGATCCAATAAGTATTGGAGCTACATAAATTACGGACGGTACTTTTGTATGAAATTCCATTACTTTAATCGAGCTATACCGTTTCTCGTATCGTTCGTGTCGGCGCACGGAATGCTGAATGAGAATCACTATGTCAAACTGTTTGCCTTCGAACTGATATTCATCGTCATGTCGGCAAGCTTTGTGACGGTCAACAGGAAGAACCGACCGCAGAACCCGTACAGCGAAACACCGCGCGCGGCGGAGAAAACCCGGCTTACCGACCGCGCGTAAAAAAGCGGTTGTCCGGAAACCGGACAACCGCTTGCAAAAGATTCGGACCGACGACTACTCGACGATCGATACCCGGTCGAGCACCGCGTTGTCGAAAGGCACGCTCTGGCCCTTGCGGGGAACGATCTTCAGGCTCTTCGGGCTGACGCCGAACTTGTTCACGAGCGCATCGTAGACATTCTGGGCGCGCTGGTTGCTCAGGTACTCGTTACGCTGCGGAGTACCCGTCTGCGTATCGGCATAGCCGGTAATCTTGTACACATGGCCCGGGGAATCCTTGATCACCTGAGCGGCGTACTTCAGATTCACCATCTCCTTGTCCGTGATATTCGTCTGGCCAATGGTAAAGAATACGGCCAGCGGCTGCGCGCGGACGACCGTACGCGTAACGGTATCGGGCTCCGTGCTCTCGGCGATCGCGGCCTGCTCGGCGGCTACGGCGGCGGCTGCCAGCGCGGCGTCGCGCTCGGCGACGTACTGGCTTATCTGCGCGTCGTAATCGGCCTGTTGCGCCAACAGAGCGTCAAACGCGACCGCGGCCGGAATGCCCCGGTCGAATCCGCGCTTCTTGAACTTGTACGTGATACCCACGCTGATAACGGACGAGCCGTCGATGATTCCGTTTTCATCTACGCCGTCGAACGCATCGTTGACAAGCATCTGAGACACTTCCAGATTGATGTCGATAGCCGGCGAGACGCAGAATTTCTGTACGATACCGAAGTTGGCCGTCATGTCGTTGCGTGTCGGAGCGCTCTTGTACCAGGCATGAGCGAAGCCTATGCCTATATAGGGAAGAATCTCGTACACGCGGTTCTCTTTGTAGCCGAAAACGGCTGCCGAGAAGTTCACCATGAAGTCGCCGTGCAGGTTCCACATGTTGAACTTCTCACGGTAAAGGCCGTTGCGGTCCGGCATCCCGTAGATATACGGGCTGTTCGAGTACGAGAACCCGTGCGGGCGGGTTCCGTACATCTTGAACCGCATACCGACGGCCGGAGTGAACCATTTGCCGAGGTAGACCTCGAAAGCCGACGTGATCCGCTTGCGGAATGCGCCCCGGGAATTGTCCTGTCCCTCGAACACCTGTCCGCCGGCGCCTACTCCGATGTACCAGTTATCGAAGAACCGGTTGGTCAGGTAGGAATTTTCGTATGATTTGAACGGGTTCTCCTTCGGCCGGTGATGCTGCGCGAAGGCCGCGGACGATCCCGAAATCATGACAAGCGCGACGATCAAAGATTTCACGCTGATTGTACAATTGTTTTTCATATTCGTCAATGGTTTTTAATACTTTGCTTTTTTCAAAGGATCTTCGCTTGCCGACCCGCCCGAAACTTTTCCGGCTAAGCTACGACCCCTGCGGTTCCGATCCGCTTTTCCGGCCCCCCACAACCCGAACTCGAAACACAGTCCGCAGGACGGATAGCGGAGTTTCTGAAGCAACACCTGAACGAAAACATGCCTTGCTATCAAAGCATTGGCCCCGAGATTGAAACAGCGCGTGTCGTACTCGGCGATCAGGTTCATCCGCCTGCAGAAGCGAGGCGAGAAGGAGACGCCGCCCGAGACGGGACTGTCGATCCGAAACCGGTCGTTCATCGACACGTTATATGCCAGATGCACTCCGAAGCGGTGGCCCGAAAAGACGAAATGCTTGGAGAGCGCGACATACGTCGAGCCGAAATACTGGTTGCCCTCGCCGCCGGAGGTCGAGAACCGACCGCCGTCCGACGACGTGAAGAGGTCGTTCGAGCCGACCGCGATCGCGGGCCGCACCCTGCGTTCCCCGAGCAGCCGCACGCGGACCGAAACCGAACGGTCCTCGTTGACGAAGGCCGTGCGACGTTCGTTCATGAACGCCGTCGAGGTCAGCGCGACTTCCAGAAAAGGCAAGAACGTTACGTTCAGATAGTAATTGAACGTGTGGTAGTCGAAGGTAGCCGGCGTCAACCGGTCGTTGAGGAAATTGGCTCCGATGCGGACAGTGCCGTCGGCGGCCATTTCCGCCGACGGACTGTTCAGCAAGCCGGTGACACCCAGCGTCGACTGCGCCGACAGTTCCGATGCAACGGACATACATCCGAGCAGGACAATCGATACGGCACTCCTTACGATCCATTCGGGCCTGATCATCATGCGGTCGAAACTATCGGGTTCGTAGTCGGGTTACGGTCGTTCTCGATCAGTTGCTTCCGCCGCCGCCCGTACCGTCGCCGCCGGGAACCGTATGCGTGTCGCCGGGCGTGAAGTCGGTCGTGACCGATACCGAATTGGCCGGGACGAGCGTATTGACAACCACGCTGTACGAAGAGCCGGAGGTGCTCATGATGTTGAACGTATAGGCCACGGTCGTCACTACCTGCTGGGCGGTCATCGTCAGCTTCGTGTTGGCCGGAACCGAAATATTCACAGGAATTTCCGACTCGACCGTAGTCATCTGATCGACAGCGTCCACGCCTTGGTTGGAGGCCTTGATCACCTTCTGTATCTCGGCGGTCAGTTCGTCCACGTCGCTCGTGATGCCTGCGGCCTGAAGCGCATCGGCGATCGGAGTCGTATAGACGTAGCCGGTCAAACGCTGAACCTTCGCGAAGATCACCGGAACGGGCTCGAGTTTGCCGGTATTGTCGATCACGCCGTCGATCACGTCGATGCTGCGCGACTCGCTGCTCACCTCGCTGCGGCCGTTGGAGAAACCGATCTTGTAGATCGAGAAATGGTCGATCGTCGTATTATACGCGCCGTTGGCGAACGTCACGGGTTGCGACATCGTGTTCCACATACCGGTTCCGGCATCGTAATACTGCAGGAACGTATTGCCGAAATAGTGGTTCGTCATCGGGTTCTGAACCGCCAGATTCAGGGCCGGCGAGAACCGGTAGCCTTCCGGCAGGAATTGCAGTACGGCCAGTCCGGTCGTCGATTCGGCCTGTCCGGTCACGATGTCGTTCACGGGAGTGGCCGTGATATTGATTTCCCCGGCCACGTCCTTGCCCGACGCATCCTTGACCGTCGTACTCGGATTGACCGTCAGCTGAGCCGTCACCGCGCCGGTCACGGGAACCGTGCCGCCGGCCGCCGGATCGACGGTCGTCATACCCGCCGGAAGCTTGACCATCGTGATCTTGAGTTGATAATCGATGATCGTGCCGCGCAGCGTCGGGAACTCGAGACTGTAATAGGTCGTGTTGTACCCGCCCAGCGAGAACGTCAGATCGTAGCGCCCGGCCGAAACGAGCCCCTCGAACGAGAAGTAGCCGTTCGCGTCGGTCGTCGTCTCGTCCGAAACCGATCCGAACTTATACGAAACGGTCACGCCGGCCAAAGCGGTCAGATCGGAATTCTCCAGATTGTTGCCCAGCACCTGACCCGAAATGTTGTACTTCGCAGTCTCGTCGGGACGAATGGGAGGTTCGGTCGTCTTGTTGCAGGCGGTAGCCAGAACAACTGTTGCCAAACCGAGCAAAGCCGTTTTGAACAGTTTGGCGATACGGGGTTGATTTTTTTCCATAACGATTGAATTAATGATTGGTATAATTGTTAATTATCTGGTTGTATCGCGTCGCATTGAAGAAATTCTCCGCGCAATTGTCGTCGGGCGAGGTTTCGTAGTTCCGGCCGTAATGCAGATAGGCTTTGGCATTGTACACCATCTCGAAATACCTCGACGGCGCGACCCGCACAGGCCGGCGGCGCTTGATCCTGTACGGAGGAAGCGCCAAAGCGAAATAAAATCCGCCGTTGTAGTCGACCTTCTGCGTCTTCTGCACATAAAATCCTACGGCGGCTCGGCGAAAATACCGGGTTACCTTGGCCGTCGCACCGATGTCGTCCCCCAAATACCGGGCCGCACTTACATCGAACATCAGATCGAACCGGTTCCACAGGTAATTTCCGCCCGCCATCCAGGTCCATTTGCTCATCGGGGCATACGACCAACCGTCGAAGTAGAGATACGAAATCCCCGTCAGCCCGGCTTCGGCATAGATTCCGAAATGCCGGCCGACAGGCTTGAACAGCTTCAGGTCGGCTCCCCAACGGTTCATACTGAAATTTCCGAAGGTAGCCTTCGCCAGCACGTTCGCGGGCAGGCGGAAGCGTTGGGACAGCGTCAGGTAGCCCGGCCTCACCCGGCTTTCCTCCTTGTAAAACTCGTTCAGGATCGGAACGATCAGCTGCGCCGTCAGCTTGGAGCCTCTCCAAAGGTTGACCTCCAGCGTCGGATTCAGATTGATCTGCACCTCGTACATCACGTCGAGCCGCGAATTGCGGAACCGGAACTGGGGATACAGGATCAGATCGACCCTCCCGGCCGAACTCCTCAGGAACCTTTTCGCTCCCGGACGACTTGTCAAAGAACGTTTCCATGCCTCTCGCGCATCCCGCGTATCGAAATCCAGCCTCCACCGCACCGAATCGGGATAGCCTCCGGTCTCAAGCACGAACTTCGGAATGCGGTCCTCCGTCCATACGACGGTCATCGGCCCGCCTGCCGAGTCTCCGGCCGCCCCGATCCGTCCCGTCACCGCATCGACGGCGTCCCGCATGGACCGGAAAGGGACCGGTTCGAGAAAAACATAGCTCCCGGTCTCGCCCTTCAACTGCCTGACATTCTCGAATCCCGACGAGAGCAGCTCCCGCTCGAGCGGAGTCTGCGCAGCCGACGACACGGCGGCGAGCGCGAGCGGCACAGCCAGCCGGCCGCCGCCGAAAATACGGGTTAGGATGCCTTTTTTCACTTCGTTCTCGATCTATTCTTGTTTCCGTCACGGAAATTGCGTCCCATGCAACATCCGGGCCGGAGCCTCCGGGACCGGCCGGAAGCGCGGCATCTTGTCCCTTTTATATCACAAATCCGTCATAACGCGACACTTACACGCCGCCCGGAGCTTTCGCCGAAAGTCTCGGGAGATTTTTTCCCGGTCCGTTGCGGAAACATTCAAATATTGAGCCTGAATCTTGTAAAACGCGCGGCAGGAGAAAATCCCTTTTTCTGCACGTATCGGGAAAACGGGGATTCGGACCGATTGTCCGGCATGAACGGTTCCGGGCGGACGCGGCCAGCTCCCGTCCTCAGGAAGACATGAAAGGCAAGTCGAAAGAATGTATGGATCGATTCGACGCGGGTTCCCGCTGCCGGACCGGCGGCCGACGTATGATCCGGAATCGGCCGGACCGAACCACGCGCGGCCGGATCTCTCCGCGGCCCGGCGCGGCGACCGTAAGATTCGCGCCGCAGGATACACCGCCTGCGAGGATTCACTCCGTTCGCCGGACGCATACAAACGAAAAGCCCCGCCGAAATTCGGCGGGGCTTTTAACGGATCGCTCGGATATCTGGCGGAAAAGGCGGGATTCGAACCCGCGATACCCTTTTGAGGTATACACACTTTCCAGGCGTGCTCCTTCGACCGCTCGGACACTTTTCCCTGACAGACCCCTCCGGCAGACTCGCGCCTCGGGGGACCAAACGTGCCGCAAGGTACGAAAATTCCTGAAAATAAAAAATACCGGCGGCGCATTCGCACGCTCCGCACGAACGTTATCTCTCGCCGGCCGATCGCCGTACCGTCTTTCCCCTTAAGAACCGGACAGCACCGGCGAGCCGCCCCGTTCCGCCCTCGTACAGCGGCTCGCCCTTCCGCTGTCGATGCTTTCGCTACCGGATATCAACCTATGCGGACGCTACTTCAAGTCCCAAAAAATCGGAGCGCGGCCGACCGGCCCGGCGTTCCGTTCCGGACAAATCGTCTCGCGGCGGCCCCGGCCCGATCCCATCGACCGGCTCAGATTCCGCGAATGCAATAAGCAGGACGAAACCGCTACGGGCAGACCGTTCTCATGCGGAGTTTCTTTTCCGGCGCATCTTTTCTATGCGGACGAAACGTGCGAATCGGTCCGGACCGGTCCCGTTTCTGCAACATGCTCTCGACCGGCAAAAGGCGATCCGAGTATCGGGCTTCCTGTCAAAGGGAAGGCTGCAGGGGCAAAGCCGTGTCGGGAACCCTGAAATCGATCGCAGCCGAGTCGTACTTCAGCAATCGATCGATCCGCTCGCGCAACTCGATTTCGCGCCGCATGCTGTCCACGCCGGTTATCAGCGCATCGACGAGACGGTCGGCCACATACTTGCCGCCCGTATAGCCGATATGCGTGTAGTCCTTGGCCGCCCAGCGTCTCTCGACGAAGCGGACCATGCTGTTATGTCCTCCCATCGCGTCGAACGTATTCCAGAACGCTACGCCCGCCTGCTCGGCGGCCGAACGCTGCGCGGCGATCATGCCCGGAACCGAGGGCATCGTCTCGAACTCCCCGTCTCGCTGCATGCTGCGGTCGCATATGCCCATCACCAGCACGCTGCTGCCGGGAAAGCATTGTTTCATGTAGTTGATTACCCGGACGAAATTCTTCGCATAGGAGCCGTAGCGCATCACCTCGGGAGACATCACGTTCAGCCCGTACTGCAACACGACCAGATCGTAGCCGAGCAGTTCGCCGATCCTCGCATTGACTCCGGGATTGGTCCCGAACAGCGCCAGCCCGCTGTTGCCCCGGATCGAGAAATTGTCGACCGTTACGCCATCCGGACACTCCAGCTCGATTCCATACCCGACGAATCCCTCGGGATCGCTCAGCGTGACGGCGATCGTGCAGACCGGGCCGTTGATCACGATCTGCTGCGCCAGAGGACTCGGGTCGGGCCGGAAATCGCGCTCGAGCGAATCGTTGACCACGACGCGCAACGACGTGTTGCCCCGGTTGACAAACAGAATCCGCGCCACGCGCGCCGCGTCGATATGCTTGCGGAAGGCCACGCCCTCCATGCGCGCCGTCGCGCCCTGCTGGGGAATGCAGACGTTGCCCGACACGAAAAACTTGTCCCGTACGTCCTCGGGCACTTTCCGGAACGCCTTGACGTCGTAGGTTTTCCAACCGTCGAACGTATGCCGCACCGTAGCCCTGTACAGCGCGATCGGAGACGAGAAAGGTACGAAGCCGACGCCGCAGCCGCCGTACAGATCCTGCATCCGCTCGCGCACATCGGCCGTCACGATATCGCCCTCGATGAACGAGTCGCCGAGAACGGCGATCCGGACGGGACGCCGGCGGTCCTTCTCGAGCATCGCACGGTAGAAATGCTCCATGGCCGGAACCTCACCGCCGAAATCCTCGATCGCGACGAGCGCCGCCGAATCGATCCCCGTTCCCTCGTCCCCGGAGCGATCGCGCCCGGGCATCGGCCGGTACCCCGGCAGATTCCATACCAGTTCCCGTATTTCCGGCTCGGCGGCTCGCCGCTTTCCGGCCGAGTCGGCAGCCAGCGAATCGGCAGCGGCAGCCGCCTCGATCGCCCGGCCTTCGGCCAAAAACGTAGTATCGAAATAGAGATCGGCCTCCTCCAGCCGGGGATGCTCCTCCTGCCGGATCAGGTCGGACAGGATATTGACCCTCTTCACGCTCGCCCGGCCCACCTGAAAGCCGGGTATCAGCGACATGCCGACCGTCATGGCGACGACGATCAGCGTGATCCAGAAGGCACTGCCCGTATAATTGCGTTGCTCGTCCATGTTTTTCGTATCTGTACCGGGGCGAAATTAATAAATTATATCGGGTAAAGCGCCCTGCCCGCGACCGTTTCCGAAACGAACGACACAGAACGCAGGAATGAAAAGACCCTGCAAACGGCGGTCCATCCCGCGAAAAAGCCTCGGCCCTGCCGCACACAAGAAATAATAAAGCCGGCCGAAGCGACTGCTCCGCCGGTTTTCCGGTCTCCCGGCACTGCGAGTTTTCGCATTCCGTCGGTTTTCCTTTTCAGCCCCGCCGGAATCCGGTGCAGCCCGTTTTACTTGATTCGCTGGTCGAGCGGAACGAACTCCTTCTCGCCCGACACGTTCCGGTAGGCGGGGCGGATGATCCGCTTGCTGTCGAAATTCAGCTCCTCGATCCGGTGGGCGGTCCATCCGGCGATGCGGCTCATCGCGAACAGCGGCGTGAACACCTCGCGGGGCAGGCCGATCAGATCGTACACGAATCCCGAATAGAAGTCCACGTTCGCGCAGACCCGCTTGTTGACCTTGTTGCCCTTGAAGTTCATGAACGTCTCCACGGCCCGCTCTTCGAGCAGCTCCAGAAAGGCGAACTCCCGCTCGCGTCCTTTCTCCTTGGCCAAATCGCGGGCCATTTCGCGCAGCAGCACGGTCCGCGGATCGGAAATCGTATAGACCGCATGTCCGATACCGTAGATCAGCCCGCACTTGTCATACACCTCCTTGCGCAGCATTCTGATCAGATAGGAATCGATCTCTTCCTTGCTGGTCCAGTCGCGTATGTTCTCCTTGAGATGCTCGAACTGGTCGACGACGGCCAGATTGGCTCCGCCGTGAAGCGGTCCCTTGAGCGATCCTATTCCCGCCGCGATCGACGAATAGGTATCGGTTCCCGACGAACTGGTCACGCGGACCGTGAACGTCGAGTTGTTGCCGCCGCCGTGCTCGGCATGCAACATCAGCGCCAGATCGAGCGTGCGCGCGTCGAGCTCCGTATAGCTGCCCTTGAGCATATAGAGGAAATTCTCCGCTATCGAAAGCTCCTCCTTCGGAAAGCGGATATGCAGCGAGCGCCCCTGATTGCTGTGACGCACGATGTTGTACGCATAGGCGATGATCGTGGGAAACTTCGCGATCAGATCGATCGACTGCCGCATCAGGTTATCGCGCGAGGTATCGTCCGGGTTATCGTCGAAGGTGTACATGCCGAGCACGCTGCGGGCCAGAATATTCATGACGTTCTGCCCCTCCATGTCGAGAATGTTCATCTTCGTCTTGTGATGCAGCGGCATGAAATCGTGAATCAGCGAACAGAAGGCCGTCAGCTCCTCCCGGTCGGGCAGGTAGCCCGACAAAAGAAGAAAGACGGTCTCCTCGAAACCGAACCGTTTCTCGGCCTGAATACCCCTTACCAAGTCTTCGACGCTGATACCCCGGTAGATCAGCTTGCCAGGAATCGCCTTCATCTGGCCTTCGGGCTGCCGTTCGTATCCGACGACGTTGCCGATCTGCGTCAGCCCGACCAGCACGCCGGAATGGTCCTCGTTGCGCAACCCCCGCTTGACGTTGTATTTCACGAAAAGATCCGCCTCGATATGGCTCGTCGACTTGATCGACTCCGACAACTTGTAAATGATGTACTCTCTCTTCATCTTTCCTCCTATTTTAACTTTGCGACAGCGCAATATACAAAACTTTGCGATTTTTTACAAAATGTTATAAATTGCCTGTCACTTCCCGGCCGAACTCGACCGTGCCGAGCGGCGTTCCCCTCTCCATGAAACGAGCCAGGTCGCTTGTCGCGCGTCCGCTCTCGAACGCCCGTTCCATCGCGGCGGTTATCATGGCGGCAGCCTCGGTCCATCCCATGTACTCGAGCATCATGACGGCCGACAGCAGGATCGAGGACGGATTCACGACGTTACGCCCGGCAATATTCGGCGCCGTGCCGTGCGTCGCCTCGAAAATGGCGTGTCCCGTCCGGAAATTGATGTTGGCTCCGGGCGCGATGCCGATTCCGCCGACCATGGCGGCCAACTGGTCGGAAATATAGTCGCCGTTCAGGTTCAGCGTCGCGATGACCGAATACTCCTGCGGCACGAGCAGCGTATTCTGCAGAAAGGCATCGGCGATCACGTCCTTGACGACCAGCCGCCCGGCCGCTACGGCCGAGCCGAGCGCCTCGTCGGCGGCTCCGGATCCGCTCTCCTTCTTGATCGCCTCGTATGCGCGCATCGTGAAGGTCCGGTCGCCGAACTCGCTCTCGGCCACGTCGTAGCCCCAGTTCTTGAATCCGCCTTCCGTAAATTTCATGATATTGCCTTTATGGACGAGCGTCACCGAGGGCAACTTCCGCTCGAGCGCATACTCGATGGCAGAGCGTACCAGCCGCTGCGACCCCTCCTTTGAAACGGGCTTCACGCCGAACGACGAGCTCTCCGGGAAACGCACCTTCGTCACGCCCATCTGTTCGGTCAGGAATTTCAGGAATTTCTCCGCCTCGGGCGTACCGGCCATCCATTCGATGCCCGCATAAATATCCTCGGTATTCTCGCGGAAAATATGCATATCGACTTTCTGCGGCTCCTTGACCGGAGAGACCACTCCCCGGAACCAACGCACCGGGCGCAGGCAAACGTACAAGTCCAGCTCCTGCCGCAGCGCGACGTTCAGCGAGCGGATACCGCCTCCGACGGGCGTGGTCAGCGGCCCTTTGATGCCGACCCGATAGTCTCTGAAAGCCTGCATCGTCTCCTCCGGCAGCCAACTGCCCGTTATCTTGTGGGCTTTCTCGCCGGCCAGCACCTCTTTCCACTCGATCTGCCGGCGGCCGCCGTAGGCTTTCCCTACCGCCGCGTCCACGACACTCTGCATGACCGGCGTGATTTCGGCGCCGACTCCGTCTCCCTCGATAAAGGGAATCTCCACCGTATCGGGCACGTTCAGTCTACCCGATCCGTCCACTTCGATCTTCTTCATTATTTCGTCCCAAATATTTATGTCATCGCCTCGGACAACGGACCCTCCGGCGCTTTGCAGCTCCGGATTCCGACGCCAACGGCTTGCGGATAAAAGCGGAAATCAGAAATAGTTCTCCTCGCGGCCGACGATCGCATTCAGCAGATTGCCCGCCAGCGAGCTCGCTCCGATGCGGAAAAGAGCGGGAGTCAGCCACTGCGGGCCGAGAATCCGCTCGACGATCGTATAATAAAGCACGGCGTCCTGAGGCGTCGAAATGCCTCCGGCCGCCTTGAACCCGACCCGTCGTCCCGTCCGCTCGGCGAACTCGCGGATCGCCAGGCACATCACGACAGCCGCCTCGGGCGTCGCCGACACGGCCGCCTTGCCGGTCGAGGTCTTGATGAAATCGGCTCCGGCCTCCATCGCTATCACGGCTGCCCGGTGAATCAGCTCGGGCCGGGCCAGCACGCCCGATTCGAGAATCACCTTCAGCACGACGTCGTCGCCCACCTCGTTGCGGAGCGTCTCGATCTCGTTTCCCATCAGGTCGTACTCCCCGCTGAGCATCTCGCCGAGGCTGATAACCACGTCGATCTCGTCCGCGCCGTTCTCGACGGCCATCGCCGTTTCGAGCATCTTCACCTCCAGATAGGTCTGCGAAGACGGGAAACCGCCCGCTACGCTCGTGATCGTCATACCGCTGTCGGCTATGACCAGCCCCGCCGTCTCGACGAAAACGGGATAGACGCATACCGAGGCCACGTTCTCTATGTCCGGATAATGCCCGGGAAAACGAACGGCCTTGGCCACGAACCGCTCGATATGCTCGTGCGAGTCGGTCGCCCCGAGCGAAGTCAGGTCGATGCTGCGGAAACACCGCCGGTATACCTCTTCGTTGCCGTTCGTCCGCAGGCGCGCCTGCACGTCCGCCAGAATCGCTCGTATCTCGGCATCCGCAGGAGCGGCTCCGAACTTGGTCAGGGTATTGCTGTATTCCATAGCCGACGGGATTTAACGAAAGGGTTTCCCTGCAAATATAGTCAATTTAGAGGTCGTTCCCGCGCCGCGCCGCAAAATAATCGCACAAAACGACGCGGAGCGGATGCCTTTCCGCACCCGCCCCGCATCGACCGCGCATCCGGCCGTCCTCGGCTAAAGCATCAGCGTCAGGCCGATATTTATCTGCTGGACCTGCGGGCCGTGCTTTTCCTTGAATATCGTAGGCCGGTAGTAGGTCGCCGAGAGGGCGAAATGGTCGTAGCCGATGTTGATCGTATAGCCGTAATGAAAATTGCGCAGCCCCATGCTGCCATGCTCCTTGAACTTGCCGTTGAGGTTCGGATCGTTCGCCTTGATTTTCGTATGGGAGCCCATGCGCCATCCGCCGATGACGCCCGCATTGACATAGAACAGATTGTGCCGCCCCATCTGGAACTCGACCAGAAGCGGCACGTTCAGATAACAGGTGAACAGCTTCGACTTCTGCAGCCGGATCCGCTGCTCTTCGTACTGAAAGTCGGGCACCGTCACGCCGTGCTCGTATTTCAGCGCGATGTTGTTCTCGAACCGGAAATTGTTGAACTCGAAACCCAGACCCGTGATCAGACCGAAACGGCGGCTCTTGAGCAGTGTCAGATCGACCGGATTCAACGTGACGCCGATCGACTTGGCGCTCTGCGAAAGACATTGCAGATGATCGGGCAACTTCAGCTTGCCGAGGTTCGTAATCAGCCCGCTGTAATGGATTCCTATGCCGGCCCAGTGTCCGTCGTTCCAGAAAAGCTTGCTGTGGCGTTCTCCGGCGCGTTTTTTCGAGAAATCGTTGATGCGCAGCACGAACTTGCTTTGGTTTTCGCCTCCGGCACGTCGGTCCGGATCGCGGTAACGGTCTTCGACGAAAACTTCGCGCTTCTGCGCGACGGTATCGGAAGACGACTGGGCCCGGACGGGCGCGACGAGCGGCAGAAGCAGGACGATCGACAGAATTTTTTTCATTTTCGACTCTATGGATTGTTTTTCGGATTCTTGTTGCCAATGCGGATCAGCGAGATAATTTCTACGCCGCTTTCGTTTTCGGTACGGTAAGTCCTAATCGGTATGATGCGGTCGAGCGGAGCCAGAATCGATGTCAGGACGCGCATCCCTCCCGTAGCGGTCTCCTCCGAAGCCCTCCCGTCGCGGAACGAGGCGGCGGGCATCGAACGGGAATCGTCATACCGCCACATGTCCGGCTGCGGATCGGGGCTTCCGAGCGCAACGGGAACGCTGCGGATCGTCTCGGCAATCGGCCTGTCTTTCAGATCGGCCGGAGCGACCCGCTCCCGGCAGGCGCGGGCCATTTCTCCCGAGAGCACCGGATCGATCCGTTCGTGGACGAATGCGGCACGCATGGCGGCGCTTTCCGGAACAGGAGGGACCTGTACGGGCGAAGCCGACGCAACGCGGACATACACGGAGGGCTTCTGCGACACGGCCTGTTCCGTTACGTCAGCCTCAACGGGCTCTTTCGAGACCAAGGCCGAAGCACTTTCCTGCCGCCGCCCGACGTCCGGCTGCCCGGCCGGAATACCCCGGGCCAGCAGCGCGTCGTCGCGCGACGAGTCGTGCCGGTCGACCAGCACGAACACCCCGATCAACAGGCAGGCCGCCGCCATGCCGCCCAGAAACGACCCGGCCCTGTTCAGCCACACCGACACCCCTATGCCTCCCCGCAACAACGCTTTCTTATCGGGATAGACCCATTTCTCCGCCGGGAGCACCGGCACGCTCCCGCGCATCGAACGGATCTCTCGCCCCAAGTCGGGATGTTCGGACAAGAAAGCCTCGAAAGCCGGAAGCTCGTCCGCCGGCAGGTTTCCCTCGACGTAATCGAGAGCCCGCGATTCGTAATCCTCTATGCTGATTCTCATTACAGTATGTTGTTTATATCCCCTATGATCCTCCTGAGCGCGGTTCGTGCCCTGAATATGTACACTTTCACCTGAGTCTCCGACAACCGCGTCATTTCGGCCATTTCGCGATACGAGTAGCCCTCGTAGTCCCTCAGCATGATCAGCGACTTCTGCAACGGGGGCAACTCGTCCAGAAAACGGTCTATCAGCTCCGAAATGCCGTTGTAGTCAGGTCGCCCCGGAGCCGGACTCGTACGCAGCACCGACTCGTCCCCCGTATAGCGCTTTCCCATGCGAACTCTATCCACGATCAGCCGGTAAGCCACCGTAAACAGGTACGATTTTTCCTTACCGCCGAGCACGGCTTTCCGGTTCTCCCACAGCCTCAGAAAGCTCTCCTGTACGATGTCCTTCGCCTCGTCATCGCTTCGAAGCGACTTCAGGGCGAAACGGTAAAGGTTATCGGAATATTGACTGACACATTTATCGTACTCGGCAACGGTCATTAAGTCCGGGATTTGACACTATAACGCATAATGCAGGGGTAAAGTTACATCATTTTGCCGAAACTTCCCCGTCCCGATCGTGCACGTACTCGATCTCCTTGAACAGATAATCGCAAATCTCCCCCGTTTCCTTTTCGACTCGCAGTTCCCCTCCGTAAAGCACGTCCCGGATCGTTCCCCGGAAACGCTCGCCGGTCAGACCGTCGACAAAGGGATGCCGCTCTCCGAAGCGGTACAGCCGGGCGATATAATCCTCGTCCAGCTTTCCGTAATCGCCGCCGTCCAGCTGCCTGCAACGCACTGTCAGAAAACCGTAGAAACGCTCGAAAACCTCGGACCGGTCGAACTCCGCGCCCTTCTGCAAGGCCAGCGAGGTCGGATTGGGCAGGGCCGGATCGAACGCGGTCTGATTGACATTGAGCCCGATTCCGGCGATCGAGCGCGATACGCAGGCACCCATCAGGTCGTTCTCGATCAGAATGCCGGCCACCTTGCCGTCTCTGACATAAATGTCGTTCGGCCACTTGATCCTCGACTCGATTCCGAACGAATCGACCGTATCCGAAACGGACAGCGCGACGGCCTTCGACAGATAGAACTGGCTCTCGGCCCGCAAGCCGGCAGGGCAGAGCACGGCCGAAAAGGTCAGATTCATCCCTTCCGCGCTGCTCCATGAATTGCCCCGTTGTCCGCGTCCGCGGCTCTGCCGCTCGGCGATCACGACCGCCCCGTTCGTGTAACGCGCGTCGCGCGCCTCGTCATTCGTCGAAGCGAGCTCATCGAAAAAGCCCAAGGCAAAGCCCGTCCGGCTCGCAAATTCCTCCAATCGTCGTCTCACGACTCTTTTCCGATTTTTGTCATTCATACCGCAACTCGTTCAGATACCGTCCAAGCCCGCAAGGAGCCGGACCACGGCTTCGGATAAGCGCTCCGTCCGGGCCAGCAACTTCTCCAGAACGGCCTCGGACCGAGGCGGAGCCTCCTCCTCTTCCCAGGCCGGCCATGCCTCGGACGGCTCGACCGGAATACCGGCCGCCTGTTCTTCCTCAGGTTCGGCGATCGGATCGGCAAGCCGTTCCGCCCGCCGCACGGCACGCAAAAGCGCCCGGTCTATGCGCTCCATCCTCTCCTGCGCCGCTGCCCGCTGACCGGGTGCGAACCATATCCCTTCCGACCGTTTGGAGCGAAGCACATCCAGCACGTCGCCGCAAGCGGCGGCGCAGGTATCGGCCGCACCGAAAGCCCCGGCCAGCGCCTTGCCCGGCTCCCCGAAGGCGGACAGCATTCCCTCGGCCTCCCGACTCGCCTCCGCGCTTTGCCGCCTATGTTCCTCGAAATCGCGCGCACGTTCCCCGGCCCTTTGCGGATCGGTCTCCCCGAAATAACCGCGAACATCCGAAAACATCCCGTACACAGCGCGGACACGCTTCGCCAGCAATACCCTCAGCGGATAGGCCGACAACTCGCCCTCGGGAATTCTCGGAACGCGGACCGCTCCCGAACCGGCCTGACGCGTGCGCCCTTTTCCCCGAATCAACCGGCGTGTCAGTCCGGCGAGCCGAGGAACCAGCGGAAACAGCAGCATCGCATTGACCGCATTGAACAGCGTATGGAAAAGCGCGAGTCCTACGGGCTGGGAAACGGCCGACGTCAGCGGAGAAACCCCGCCCGCCCAAACGATCAGGTCCGCTATGCCGAGCGCAAGCCACGGCAGCAGAGGCAGAGCCCACAGCACGCCGAACAGATTGATCAGAAAATGGGAAAGGGCCGCCCGGCGCGCATCGGCCGACGTGACGACCGCGGCCAAATTGGCCGTCGCCGTCGTACCCACGTTCTCGCCCAACACCATGGCCAGCGCGTACTCGAACGGAATCAGTCCGCCGCCGCACAATACGATTGTGAAAGCGGTCATAGCGCTCGACGACTGCACGAGAGCCGTCAGCAGAGCGCCGGCCAAAGCGAACAGCAGAGCCGTCCCCGCACCCCGGCCGCTCAGTCCGGCCAACCAGTCGGTCACGGCAGGACGACCGGTCAGCGAGGCCACGTTGCTGCCGAAAATCCCGATCGCGAGCAACAGCAGCGCCAGGCCGCAGAGCACACGCCCCGCATCCCGCGTGCGCTTCCGCCCCAGCGCCGACATCCCGAAAGCGGGAACCAGCAAAGCCATGGCGACCGACGTCGAATCGAATCCGAACCCCAGTAACACGACGAGCCAAGCCGTTACCGTCGTACCCACATTAGCCCCCAGAATCATCGCGACGGCCTGCCGCAACCCCAGCAGCCGGGCATGAACGAAACTCACGATCATGACCGTCACGACGCTCGACGACTGCACGACGGCCGTAATCAGCGTGCCCGACAGCACGCTCCGGCCGGGCGAAAGCGTCATCGAGCGGAGCGCCCGCCGCAACGGGCCGCCGGAAAGCCGCTGCAAGGCCGAGCCCATCCATTTCATGCCGAAAAGGAACAGGCAGACCGATCCGAGAACCGTGACTATGAGGGCGGCGGTATCCACTACGCGTACTTAGATTTCACCGAACGACTCGGCGGAGCGTCCCCGGCCGCAGTAGCCGGAGGCGCTCCGCCAAAATTAGGGATAATTTTCGCAAGACGCCTATACCGGCACATCGAATTCGCGCAGCGCGTCGTTCAGCGACGTTTTCGTATCGGTCGAAGCCTTACGCTGCCCGATGATCAGCGCGCAGGGAACCTGATACTCGCCGGCCGGGAACCGCTTCGCGCGCGAGCCGGGTATCACGACCGAGCGGGGCGGCACGTATCCCTTGTACTCCTTGGGCTCCGGCCCCGACACGTCGATGATCCTCGTCGAGCCTGTGATGACCGTCCCGGCGCCGAGCACCGCCTCGCGGCAGACGTGCGCTCCCTCGACGACGATGCACCGGCTCCCGACGAAACAGCCGTCCTCGACGATCACCGGCGCCGCCTGTACCGGCTCGAGCACGCCGCCTATGCCGACGCCTCCGCTCAAATGGACGTGCTTGCCGATCTGGGCGCACGAGCCGACCGTCGCCCATGTGTCGACCATCGTCCCCTCATCGACATAGGCGCCGATGTTCACATAGGACGGCATCAGGATCACGCCCGGAGCCAGATAGGCGCCGTAACGGGCCGCAGCGTGCGGCACGACGCGGACGCCGAGTTTCTCGTACCCGGTCTTCAGGTCCAGCTTGTCGTAAAACTCCATCGGACCGGCTTCGGTCACCCGCATCCCGCAAATGGGAAAATAGAGGATCACGGCCTTCTTGACCCATTCGTTGACCTGCCACCGGCTGTCGCCCAGCGGTTCGGCCGTGCGGAGCTCTCCACGGTCGAGCAGATCGACCGTCTCGCGTATCGCGCTTTTGACCGCCTCGTCGCGGAGCAGTTCGCGGTCGTTCCACGCCCGCTCGACGGTCGTTTTCAGATTTTCGTACATAAAGCTATTCCACATGGTTTTACGTCGGCGAAGTTACGAAATTTATGCCGGAATTATTTGAGAAACAGCCCGGACTTTCGTACCTTGCGGAAATTTTCACGGAAAAGCCCCGCGAAAGAACGAAATTTAACCGGGCTCCCGGACTTCGCAACAGGGGAAACGTCTTCGGCGCACGCGAAGCGGAAAGCCCGGCCGGTTGCGGAGTTTTCCGCGAGAAATCTTCCCGACGTCATGCGAAGAGGGAACAGAGGAACTTGCAGCAGAATGAAAACACGTAAAATCGATAGACCCATGAAACATGCTTTGCTTCCCGCCGCACTGCTGATCGCGGCAGGCGTTTTGTGCACGAACTGTAAAACGAAAATGAAAATCTCGACACTGCCTTATCCCGTCGCCCGCATGGACAGCACGGTCGACGACTACTTCGGAACGAAAGTGCCCGATCCGTACCGCTGGCTGGAGGACGACAACTCGGCCGAGACGGCCGCCTGGGTGACGGCCGAAAACGAAGTCACGCAGAACTACCTGTCGCAGATCCCGTTCCGCGACAAGATCCGCGACCGGCTGACCGAGCTCTGGAACTACCCGAAATACGGAGTGCCGAGCAAGCACGGCGACTACTTTTTCTTTTTCGAGAACGACGGACTGCAGAACCAGAGCGTGCTCTATCGCCAGAAAAGCCTCGACGGTCCGGCCGAGGTATTCCTCGACCCGAACAAGCTGTCGGACGACGGTACGGTCGCGCTGAGCGACGTATCGTTCTCGAAGGACGGCAAGTATTGCGCCTATGCGGCCGCCTCGTCCGGTTCGGACTGGGTCGAGATCCGCGTGATGGACGTGGCCACGCGCGAACTGCTGCCCGACGTGATCCGCTGGGTCAAGTTCTCGGGCGCCGTCTGGACCCGGGACGGCTTCTATTACAGCGGCTACGACGAGCCGAAGCAGTCCGAGGCGCTCGTCGCGCAGAACCGCTTCCAGAAAATCTTTTTCCACAAGCTCGGGACCGAGCAGAGCGCCGACCGCCTGATCTACGAGGATCGCGCCCACCCGCTGCGATACGTGAGCGCCGAAGTCAGCAAGGACGACCGGCATCTGTTCGTTTTCGCGACCGAGGGCACGAGCGGCAACGAGGTGCTGTGGGCCGACCTGTCGAAGGGCGCGCCCGAATTCGAGGTACTGTTCCCCGGCTTCGCTAACGATTATGCTCTGGTTCACGCGCGCGACGGCCGCGCCGTCTTCTACACGAACGAAGGCGCGCCCCGCTACCGGCTGGTGCAGGCGGACCTCAACGGAGCCGAGCCGGTCCTGAGCGAACTGTTGCCCGAGTCGGAACTGCTGCTCGAAGGGGCGTCGGTGGCCGGCGGATCGCTGTTCGCGCTCTACCTCGACAAGGCCCAGAGCGCCGTATCGCAATACGACCTCTCAGGCAAGAAGTTGCGCGATTTGAAGCTGCCGGGAATCGGCGCGGCGACCGGATTCGCGGACAACGACCAGGAGCCATTCACATTCTACTCGTTCTCGGAATTCACTCGTCCGGCCTCGATCTACCGGTACGACATCGCTACGGGCGAGTCGAGCGTGTTCAAAACTCCCGATCTGAAGTTCGATCCTGACCGGTTCACAGCCGAACAGGTCTTCTTCGACAGCAAGGACGGCACGCCCGTCTCGATGTTTCTGGTACACCGCAAGGATATGAAGCTCGACGGCAACAATCCGACCTACCTGTACGGCTACGGTGGATTCAACATCAGCCTGACGCCCGGCTTCACGCCGCTGAGCGTGCTGTTGATGGAACAGGGCGGCATCTATGCCATGGTGAACCTTCGAGGTGGCGGCGAATACGGCGAAAAGTGGCACCGGGCCGGCATGCTCGCCAACAAGCAGAACGTATTCGACGACTTCATCGCGGCGGCCGAGTACCTGATCGACAACAAATACACGTCGAAGGAGAAACTGGCGATCGCCGGCGGATCGAACGGCGGCCTGCTCGTCGGAGCCTGCATGACCCAGCGGCCCGACCTGTACGCGGTAGCATTGCCGGCCGTAGGCGTGATGGACATGCTGCGCTACCACCTGTTCACCTGCGGCTGGGGCTGGGCCGTGGAGTACGGCAGCAGCGACAACGAGGAGCAGTTCGGCTACATCTATAAGTATTCACCTCTGCACAACATTCATGCGGGCGCCTGCTATCCGGCTACGCTCGTCACGACGGCCGACCACGACGACCGCGTCGTGCCGGCCCACTCGTTCAAGTTCGCCGCGACGCTCCAGGCCGCTCAGGGCTGCGACAACCCGGTGCTGATCCGCATCGAGACGAAAGCGGGCCACGGAGCCGGCAAGCCGACGTCGAAGCGTATCGACGAAATGACCGACGTGCTGTCGTTCATGCTATGGAATACCGGCACGGAAGTGGAATAAATAAAGAACGAAGGCCATGCGGCGAGCTCCGGCATCGGTCCGGAGCCCTGCCCGGCCGATGAGCGAAAGGAAGACCGGCACTGCTTTGTCCTGAATTCCGGGTAACCGTCATTCCGGACGACCACGTTTCCGGGTGACGACGCCGCACCGATCAATATCCGCATTGCCTTTACGGAGATTTTCTGCCAAAAATTCTCCGAAGCGATGCTTCTCCCCCGGCTCCCGCTTCCGGCAGGAGTCGGACAGGGACGGCGGCATCCGTCGCTCATTCCTTCTCCTTGCGCCGGACAATCTGTTTTGTATACCTCTGCCGGACGACAAAACCGGGCGAAGCGGAAAATCCGGCTCCCTCCGAAACGGGTAACGGACCGGCAGCAAGCGCTCCGCACGGAAAACGAAAACACGAAAGACATGCCGCCCATCAAAATATACAAGTTCGGAGGCGCTTCGGTCCGCTCGGCCGAAGGAGTCGAGAATTTGGCGCGAATCGTCGCCGCCGAACCCGCACGACTACTGGTTATCGTTTCGGCTATGGGCAAGACGACCAATGCGCTGGAGGAAGTGCTCGACCGGTTCATGCGCAACCGCTCGGACGAAGCGATCGAACGGTTCGCGGAGATCGAACGATACCATCGGCAGATCGTCCGCTCGCTGTTCGCCGATCCCTCTTCCGTCGAGGCACGCACCGAAAAACTCGCCTCGGAGGTTCGGGAACTGCTTCGCAGCGAAACCTGCCGGGAGGATTACGATCGCTGGTACGACCGGATCGTAAGCTACGGCGAACTGCTCTCGACCGTCATCGTCTCGGAATACCTCGCCGCACAAGGCACGCCGAACCGGTGGCTCGACATGCGCGGGCTTTTCGTGACCGACAGCCGCTACCGCGAGGCGACCATCAACGTCGACCGGTCGGCTCGAGCTCTGCGCCGGGCCGTCGACGCAGCCCCCGAACGCGTACTGGTCGGACAGGGATTCATCGGCGCGACGCCGGCGGGCCGCCCGACGACGCTCGGCCGCGAAGGATCGGACTACTCGGCCGCCATGGCCGGCTATCTGCTCGATGCCGGGAGCGTAACGATCTGGAAGGACGTCGACGGCATCCTGAGCGCCGACCCCCGGCTGTTCGCGGACACGATGCTGATTCCCGAACTGTCGTATCTCGACGCGATCGAGCTGGCCTACGCCGGGGCACAGGTGATCCACCCGAAAACGATCAAGCCGCTCCAGAACAAGAATATTCCGCTCTACGTCCGTCCGTTCGGCGATCCGACGAAGCCGGGCAGCGTGATCTGTGCGTCGCCCCCGGTCCCGCCGGGCGTGCCCGTCCGCATTCTCAAAGGCCGTCAGGTCCTGATTTCGATCCGTCCCAAGGATTTTTCGTTCGTGCTGGAAGAACGGCTCGCCGATATTTTTTCGGTATTCGGCCAATACCGACAGAAAATCAACCTGATCCAGAGCTCGGCCGTCAATCTGAGCCTGTGCGTCGACGATTCGCGCTATTTGGAGCGAGTCGTCGATGCGCTCCAAACCGAATTCCGCGTCGTGTACAACCGCGACATGGAATTGCTGACGATTCGGGGCTACGATCAGATAACCTATGACAGATATGCCGAAGCGGAAGGGGTCTTTCTGGTCCAGAAAACGCGCCGCACGGCTCGCATCGTCCGAAGCGCAAGCCATTGACGATACGGAATCCGCAATTTTCGCGCGTGTCATCCGGCCGCATGCAGACGCACGCCTCATGCGAACCGCAAACTCCGCACAGACAGCCTTCCTGAGAAAAATCCCGCCTCGGCCGAGCACGCCGGCAGACGATCGTACCGCGACCGCCGTCCGAGCCGAGCCGGTCGGATTCGCGCTTTACATAATCTCGACCCAGCTCATGAACGGATAGGCGCGGTTCTCCATGCGCATCCGCTCCTCGAAATAGCGGAGCGTGCGCGTGAGCCCTTCCTCGATCGGGATCCGAGGTTCCCAGTCGAGCTTGCGGCGAGCCAGTTCGATGTCGGGCACCGTGTTCTGCGAACTGTCCGTAGGCAGGTTCAGCAGCACGATTCTCGACGGACTTCCCGTCAAATGAACCACGTCCTCGGCCAAGGCATCGATCCGAACCGGGTCCACGCCTCCGATATTGACCGGTTCGGACAGCTTGCCGGTCGAATTCATCATCCGCACGAGCGCCTCGACCGCGTCGTCGATATAGAGAAAACAGCGGGTCTGCATCCCGTTGCCCCGGATCGATATGCTCTCTCCCGAAAGCGCGCTCTTGATGAAAGCGGAGATCACGCGTCCGTTCCCGAGCGGCATGCGCGGTCCGTAGACATTGAACAGTCTCGGGATACGGATATCGACCCCGTACTGATGATGATAGGCGGTAAAAATCGACTCGGCGGCCCGCTTTCCCTCCTCGTAGGCGCTTCGCTCGCCGACCGGGCTGACGTTTCCGCGATACTGTTCGGGAATCGACGGCACTTGCGCCTTGCCGTAGACTTTTCCCGACGAGGCCTGCAAAATGCGCGCCCCCATGCGTCGGGCCACTTCGAGCATGTTGACCGCTCCGATCAGCGACGTCTTGAGCGTCATCACCGGATCGTGCATGTAGTCGGCCGGCGCCGACGGGCAGGCCAGATTGTAAATCTGGTCCACCTCCTCGAAATACGGAAACGTGACGTCGTGACGCACGAGTCGGAACAGCGGATTGGCCATCAGATGCTCCACATTGCGCTTGTCGCCCGAGTAATAGTTGTCCAGCGCGATCACCTCGTTCCCGTCGGCGAGCAGGCGCTCGCACAGGTGACTGCCGATGAAGCCGGCCCCGCCGGTGACTAAAATGGTCATAAGTGGGGCCTCCTTTTGGGCTAAGCATGGTAGTATACGTTGTACTTAATGTTATTGATCGTGACCGTTTTCTGATACTTATCTTTGCCCAACATCCCCTGAACCTGGGGTAGTAGTGATTGATCCACCAAAATTAGTGAATTTGATTTTACCTTTGTTTCAGGAGTTAGGGTTTCAAAATTATCATACTTTGACGATACAGCTAAAATA
>ENA-ORTI01001490-ORTI01001490.1-human-gut-metagenome-genome-assembly--contig:-NODE-1490-length-23727-cov-4.245522_pt1 | contig 23727 bp, 13 predicted proteins | sample MGYA00242071_ERZ509191 | MGnify/ENA primary metagenome ERZ509191 (study PRJEB26280, sample SAMEA2338832) | human gut metagenome | biome: human gut; feature: human-associated habitat; material: faeces...
GAAATATCATGAATAAAAAAGAAATACTTACGAAAAAATTGGCAAATCTTGCGGTAAGAGTGGGGGCAAACGTGCAAAAAGATCAAATTGTGGTCATTACATCTGATTTGCATGCTGCTCCACTTGTTAAGTTTATTCAAAAAGAAGCCTATCTTGCAGGAGCCAAAAAAGTCTATGTTGAATGGAATGATGATGAATTAACTAGAAATTATTATACTTACGCAAGTGATGAAACACTTCAAGAAATTCCTGAATGGAATCTTTCTAAGATGAGATATTTTGTTGATCAGCATGCCTGTCGCATTGTAATTGATTCTAAAAATCCTCATGCTATGAAAGGTGTTGATGTCAATAAGATGATGATGGCCAATCGAGCTATTGGTCCTAAAACAGCCTTTTTCCAAAATCATTATAGTTCAAGTAAATCTCAGTGGACAATTGTTGCATATCCTAATGATGAATGGGCTCAAACGGTTTTTCCTAATTTGACGGTAGATGAGGCTTGGGATAAATTATTTGATGCGATTATGTATACATCAAGAATTTCTCTTGATCATGATGAAAAAGAAGAGTGGAAAAATCATACTAAAGATTTAGAAAATCATAGTAAAAAAATGAATGCGTATAATTTTAAAACACTTCATTTTGAAAATAGTTTAGGTACGAATTTAGACATTGAATTGGTTCAGTCGCATATTTGGGCTGGTGGTGGCGAAATGGGAGGCAATGAAGTGTATTTTGTGCCCAATATTCCTACTGAAGAAATTTTTACAATGCCTCATAAAGATAAGGTAAACGGTAAGGTGGTAAGTACGAAACCGTTAAATTATCAAGGAACTCTAATTAAGGATTTCTATTTTATTTTTAAAGGGTTAATAGATAACTTTTATATTATTCAGCAGTTTTTGTTTCCTTCTGTTCCGTTCCTTCATGCCGTTTCTTACGGACCGCCTTGATTCGCAACCAAATCAAGTCGAGCAAAGTAAAGAACAGCAACGGACATACGAACCATGCTACCAGTTCAACAACCTTATGAGTAACAGTTTTCCGGTTCACTTGTCCGATATCCAGCTTATCCAACGAATCGTGCAACTGATACTCATCAGGAATCTGTGAAGCACTCCATTTATTAACCACTACCTCTTGCTGCAAAAGCATCACTCCTGGATTGGAACGTACCATAGTCTTCAACGTGATTTCATCCATCAAAGCAAACGGGTATTCGGCTCCTGTATTTTCCTGCCAAAAAGCAATATCCTTATCTCCTGATGCAGTCAAACACAAAAAACGGTAGCCATGCATCACACTATAATCATATAGTTCATTAATCAAATCCATTGCCCCTTCATCAGCTTGGCTCAACCAAGGAGCTATCAACAGGAAAGTATAATTTTCATCATCCAATATCTCATCCGTCAAGTCACTTCCATCTTCCTGCGACACAATTGTAAAATCATGGATAGGCGGTTCATATCCTTTTTCCTTCAAAATCGTTTTGGAATCAATAAACCTCCACGTAGAGTCCGAAGGAAAATTATCTATCGTAAATTCTTTTTGTACCCCATCCTTCTCATAAATGAAACGGGTTTCATATACCGGCGGCTTCTTACCTTCTGGTATTTCCATACCCTGACGGATATCTGCTCCGATGTAATACGGACGGAAATCCAAAATAGGCAAATGAGTCAGACAATACAACGAAAAGAATAAAATGAAACCAATAGTGTACAGGCCAATCAACCAATCCACCTTATCTGTCACGAATTTAATCAGTCTCCTATTCCATCGGTAAGCACTGACCGCAGCAATCAACAGAATTACATTCTTACCGAAAGTCTCCCAATTTGTCAAAATCACCGCATCGCCGAAACAACCGCAATCGGATATCGGATTATCAAGTGCCAGCCACAATGTCAGTGGGGTCATGAAGCACATACACAGGAGGACCAGTATACTGGAAACCCTACGCCGGATACCAAACAATAAATAGATACCCATCGTAAATTCAAAAGCGCCCATGGCCATTGACCCAATATACGGTATCAACGTATCTTTCCACTCCGACAATCCCCAAGCTTCCAGATAATCCTGCAACTTATAAACGGTGCCCAACGGGTCATTCGCCTTCACAAAGCCAGAAAACATGAAGACTGCAGCCAACACAAAGCGGCATACATTTGCCCATATCCCTATAGCTTTATAAACGAACCGATTATTCGCCAAATTCCAATTTGATAAGTCCGAAAACTGCATAGTTAATCATATCCATGTAATTGGCATCTACTCCTTCCGAAACCAAAGTTTCTCCACCTAATGATTCTATTTGTTTCGTCCGGTATATCTTCATTAAAATCAAGTCTGTATACGAGGTTATACGCATACTACGCCATGCTTCATCATAGTCGTGATTTTTCATCAGCATCAGTTCCAACGCCTGATTGGCATACTTATCGTACAATTCCAACGCCTTCTCTTCTCCCAAGTCATCCCTATCGGCACATCCCAGTTCCAACTGAATCAAACCGATAATACCATAGTTCACAATGGCAATAAATTCAGGACGGATACCTTCATCCACCAATGCAATACCTTTTATTTCAATACTACGAATACGGTTTGCCTTGATGAAAATCTGATCGGTCACTGATGAAGGACGCATAATCCGCCACGCAGCCCCATAGTCATGAAGCTTTTTGACAAACAAATCCCGACAAATTGCTATGACATGCTCAAACTGTTGTTTTGTATCTTCCATCTTCTCTCTGAATAGATGGCAAAGTTACTTTTTTTCAGCGAAGTGCCCAAAAAAAAGGCGGAAAAGTAGTATACTTTCCGCCCTTTATGAAAATCTTTTAAAGAATTATGAACACCTCAACACTTGTCCTATACGCAAAACCGTATTACGTTTGATTCCGTTCATCTTGCACAAACGGTCAATAGGAACATGATAAATACGGGAGATACGTCCTAACGTATCACCTTTACGAATCTTATGATATTTGATTGAATTTCCGACCTGCTTTTGAGACGCTTTATCCTTAGAAGATACAGATTCTTCCTTAGCCTCCTTCAAAGCTAGATCCAGACGCTTGCGCTGATAATCATAACGATTAGCCCCTCTCACAAAGAGGTAACTGTCGGCTACAATATCTTGTTTCGGGAAATCGAACAGAAATTCCGGATTAATGACTTCACCCAGGAAGCGAGTCTCAAAATGAAGATGCGAACCGGTAGAACGGCCTGTATTTCCTCCCAACCCGATGGGATCTCCAGCCTTGACATATTCGTCTTCTTTTACAATCTGCTTGGATAGATGCCCGTAGATAGTTTCCAATCCGTTATCGTGACGGATAACAACGTATTTGCCATAACCGCGACGTTCATATTTTACCATCCGGACTCTTCCGTCGAACGCTGCGCGAATCGTATCTCCGATGTACACCTTGATATCCAATCCGTTATGCATTCTCCGCCACCGCGGCCCGCATTTGGATGTAATCTGTGTATGGGTTGTCGGCATACAGAATCCCGTTAAATCAATCCGGAAACTATCTGGTATATTTACCGTGTTACCATAAGCGTGTACTCGTTCGTTACTCCAGTTCGGATAGAGGGAATAAGCCGGATAGACCGATTTTTCTGCCTTAATCTGGCGAATCAAAGCCAATGAATCAACTGCTTTCAATTTTCTGTCGATAGGTGCCTGGCGGGCGAGCAAATCCTGTCCGGAGACATTCACACTTACCAGTGCCAATGCAGCTAGCGCTACGGTTCTAATACATTTTAAAATCATTACGTTTATAATATTTTTCAGCAGGTATAGACACAGACAAGGAAACCTTAGGGAACAGTGTCTGCAAAGAGAATACCATGACCGGTTTGAAACAATTCAACTTTAAGGAGCTGTTTGCAACGTCTACTTTGCAAATGTTGAGCCAAAAATACACTTTTCTTTTCAGACGGCCAAAGAAGATTAACCTTTTTTATGCATTTTACAATATTTTTCCTTACGAACCTATTTTTCACAAAATCAAGCAGTAAAATAGATTTTCTTTTACAAAAGTACTGATATCTGACCTATCAGAAACTTTTAAAATATTGGTTCCAACTTCCGGATTAACCTATTCCGAATCTTTTGAACGGACAAAACGACCATCTACCCATACATATCGTAAAGGTTTCTGGACAAGATATGTCTGTAAACTGGCCGAAGTTGCCTTATCCAAATAATCGGGAGTAGTATATCGGAACAAAAGAGTCTGCTCTCCGGCAGAAAGACGAGCTTCCTGAAGACTGATATCAGTATGGGTACGCAGATTCTGTAACGAATCGGCCTGAGCTTTAGTGACAGGTGTACGGAAAAAAAGAGAATCAACTGGCAAATCGATGAAACGGGAAGTTTCCAACAGATTCCAGTCTGTGTCATAGAATCTGACCTTACTATCAGCAACCGGAGCCTGATAAGTCTGTATAACACAAACAACCTTCAAAGAATCATTCAATGGCAACAGTTTCATTTCCATTGAGCTGGCCGATGTCATCTTCAAATACAAATAATCATCCGTCAGTTCTGTCATTTCAGATGTCTTGCCAAACCGGTTACGTACTTCCGCTTTCATCTTACTGACCAAGAAGTCACCGAAATCCTCCCGATTCACTTTGGTCAGCAACGGCACCAATGTATCCGGCATAGCCACAAACAATTCTTTCATATTCTGTGCCTGTAAAGAAATGCTTATAAACAGGCTTATCAATAAAATCAATCGTTTCATTTCATTCTGCTTAATCGAGGCCAAAGATACACAATAAATTTTTCCTGACCAGTTTATTGGGAAGATTTAAGAAATATACTAACGGCATGATAATATCACTTCCGTCCAGACAATTCTCAGGAATTACCCTTCCGTTTCAGAAAATCAGTCGGACTTTCACCGAAATACTCCTTATAACATTTCGTAAAATAAGAAGGTGATGTAAAACCGACCTCATAAGTCACTTCCGATATACTCTTCTCGGAAGAAGCCAGCAATGAAGCAGCTTTTTTCAGACGGGCAATACGCAAAAGTTCATTGGGAGAATAACCGGTCAACGCTTTGGTTTTCCGATAAAGCTGTACACGTCCTAATCCCAGCCTGGCTCCCAAATCTTCTACACTCACTTCCGAGTTTCCCAGTTCCTCTTCTATCAGCTGACGCAATTTGCTGATAAACCCTTGGTCCACCTGATTCAGCCCTTCTTTCTGTACGGCAGGTTTGTCTGCAAAGAAATTCTGTACCCTCCGATGGTTCTCCAACAGGTTATGTAAACGTACTTTCAACAAATTGGCCGAGAATGGCTTGGAAATATAGGAATCGGCTCCACATTCATACCCCTTGATTTTCTGTTTCTCCAAAGTATAAGCAGTAAGCATCAGTACAGGAATGTGCGAGGTCTGCAATTCCGATTTCAGAATCCGGCAGCACTCCAAGCCATCCATTACCGGCATCATTACATCACAGACTATAACATCAGGAACATGTTTGGTAGCCTGCTGTACCCCTTCCTGTCCGTTTGCCGCTTCCAGTATATTATACTTTCCGGATAAAAGCGTTCGAATGTACTGACGAACATCCGCATTGTCTTCGATAATAAGTACGGTTTCTTTCTCTTTATCCGGTATGGGAGTAACTTCTTCATGCACAATATGAACTTCTGACTGGTCGGCTGCCAGAACTGCCCCTTCCTTCAGGTTATTCAGCAGATTGGCACGTTTCTCCTGAGGATTCAATACCCCTTCTTGTTCCGACGGCAAATCAATAATAAAGGTTGTACCTTTGTGCTCCTTACTGTCCACTCGTATTTTTCCGTGATGCATCTCCACAAAGGCCTTTACCAAAGCCAACCCGATACCGGAACCGGAATCATGCACATCCACCTGATAAAAGCTTTCAAAGATATGGGTCAACTGCTCTTCCGGCATACCGATTCCCGTATCGGCAACCTCCAGACGAACCCAAGATTTCTCTTCTTTCTGGAAAGCAGACAAGCGCACAGCTATTTCTCCATTATCTGCTGTGAACTTAAAAGCATTCGACAACAGGTTATAGGTGATACGTTCCATCATCTCCGGATCGGCTACCACATCATACAGTTTTCCATTCGCCTCTTCCTGTACATCTACTGTAAAATGTATATGCTTACGATATGAAAGCGTACGAAAGGCTTCTGTCCAGTCTTTCAAACCTTGGGCCAGATTAAATGAACTGAGATGCAGTTCCAGTTTTCCATTTTCGAATTTCCGGAAGTCCAAGGTCTGATTAATCAGTCTCAACAATACCGTCACATTCTTTTCTATCAAGTCCAACAGATAACGGTCATTCTTGCTCAATGAAGCCGACTGCTTCAATTGTTCCACCGGATCGGCAATCAACGTCAGCGGAGTGCGGAAATCATGAGAAACACTGGTAAAGAAAGCCAGCTTGGCATGAGTCACCTCCTCCAGTTTCCGGGAAAGTTCAATCAACTGGTCACGCTGTTCCTCCAACTGTGTTTTCCGGGCTGAAAGTTCAGCATTCATTCGTTTTTTAGTCCAGAAAGCCCGGACAACAAAGACAAGCAGCACACACACCAATATCAGAATCACAACACAGGCCAGCAGGAACATCCGCTGAGAAGAATAGCGCAGTAGAAAATCATCCAGCTGTTTGTCCAGCAACTCAATTTTCCCATCAAGTGTCTCGATATGCTGGGTCTGCATCAGCATGATACGGGCATTTTCCCGATTAACCAACGCAGTAGACAACAGATTAACCCGTTTATATGGCTTGTGCTGAAGAATCTGCATAGCTACCTGCATAACACAGTCACCACCTGTAGGATAAATGAACGTTGCATCAAAAAGTCCGTCGGAAACCAGCTCTACCCCATGTCCCTTTCCTGGTAAGGCATCTACACCGACAAATAACATATCCTTACTGCGGTTTCTTCTGACAGCCACATTACGTGCTCCAACTCCCATCCGGTCGTTTTGGGCAAAAACAAGGTTAATCTCCGGATAACAAGTCAATACGGAATCAAAGACCTGTTCGGCATCCTGAAGTCTCCATCCGGCATCTACTGTAGCCAACAAATTAACATGTCCTGATTCGGTCAAGGCTTCTTTCAGTCCCCGATGACGCTCCATAGCCGGGCTGGAATCGCTCAACCCTGTCAGTTCCACCACATTTCCTTGACCTCCCAGTCGGTTGACAATGTATTGTCCTATCTGGTACCCCATTTCATAATTATCTGCTCCTACATAAGCAGTATAAGACTCCGAATCAATTTTCCGGTCTACCAATACCACCGGTATTCCTTTCTGATATATCTTTTCAATGACCGGAGTAATGGCAGACACCTCATTCGGAGCTACAACCAGCAAATCCACTCCATCATTGACCAACGTTTCAATATCTTCAATCTGTTGTTGACTGTCATCGTGAGCCGATTTGAATTCTAACGACACCCCCGGATAGAACAAGGCTTCCCGTTCTATTTCCCTATTCAATTGAGTCCGCCACGCATCATCACTACATTGAGAGACTCCGATACGCCAAACAGACTGCTCTGATTCACAAGCGGAAAACGACAGGCACAGAAACAAACCCAGAAAAAACAGAATAAAAAATTTATGCTTCATAGGAAAGGTTTAAAGTAACACAAAAGTAATCGATAAGCTTTAATCTAGCAAGCAAGCTCTATTTTTTATTTGTATTTTGACAGGGAGACAAAAAAGAATACTGACAATTACACAGATTTGCGTCGGAGAAGAATATTGATTTTCAATATCCTTTTTAAAATAAGTTCTGATATTTTCAAAGATATCCGAAAGAAAGAGGGTCGGAATTGTATCCTGACAATCCAGACCCTCACCAACAATCTTCTCTCTCTAACTTAAAAACACTTTATTTCATACGTTCCTTCAGATAATCCGGAATGACCGGCATAGCACCATTTTGCGTACAGACGAATGCCGATACTTCTACAGCCAAACGATGTGCCTCTGTAATAGGCATACCTTTCAGCAAGGCAGCAACGAAAGTCGCAGTAAACGAATCACCGGCACCCACCGTATCGGCAACCTCCACCTTCGGAGTTTCCACAAATGATACATTTCCCGGAGTAAACACATAACTGCCGTTCACACCACAAGTCAGAATCAACATCTTCAGATTATACTTGGCCAACAGAATCCAGCACTTGTCTTGTAAGTCAATTCCCGGATAGCCAAACATACGGCTTACCGTAACCAATTCTTCATCGTTAATTTTCAAGACATTACATCTTTTAAACGAATTACACAGAATCTCCTTGGTATAGAATCCCTGACGAAGATTTATATCAAAGACCTTCAAAGTATTTCCTTCCGGCATCGCATCCAGAAATTTATTGATTGTTTCACGAGATACGACACTCCGCTGCGCCAACGATCCGAAACAAACAGCAGAAGTCTGCTTAGCCAATCCTTCCAACGCTGAAGTATAAGGGATATTGTCCCAAGCTACACCTTCTTTAATATCATAACATGGAATGCCTTCTGCATCCAGTTCTACCTGCACGGTACCTGTCGGATAAGGTACCCGTTCAATCATGCTGTAAAGCTTCTTCTCATAAAAATTCTCCAGAATTTCTGTACCCAGCTTATCCTCTCCTACTGCACTGACTGTCCGTCCGTCAAGACCAAATTGAGACACATGATACGCAAAATTAGCCGGAGCTCCACCGATTTTCTTTCCTTCCGGAAGCACATCCCACAGTGCTTCACCCATTCCTACTACCATTTCATTCATGTGATTCATATAATCAGTGTTTAATTTTCAAGGTATAAAAAAGTAAATAAACAACTCCTACAGTCATTACGCCAACAGCGCCGTCCTGCCCCATGGCATCGCTGGCAAATCCCATCAGCAACGGAAATACCGTACCGCCGAAAAGTCCCATAATCATCAGACCGGAAATCTCGTTCTTCTTCTCTGGCAATGAGAGTAATGCCTGCGAGAAGACAATGGAGAAGACATTCGAATTACCGAAACCTATCAGCGCAATAGCCGTATAGATGACATACTGGGCATCGGAAACAAACAGCAAAACCATAGCAACCAACATACAGATGACACTGATGATGAAAAACAGCTTGGAAGAAATCTTCTGCAGAATAATAGAGCCTGAAAAACAACCGATGGTACGGAAAATAAAATACAGACTGGTAGCAAAAGAGGCCTCATCCAACGTCATACCCAGACGCTCCATCAGAATCTTGGGAGCAGTGGTGTTAGTACCCACATCGATACCGACATGACACATGATACCCAGGAAACAGAGGATGATGAAAGGATTTCCCAACAGCTTCAGACAATCCACAAAACCGGAAGCCTTGTCGGGTTTCTCTTCTTCAATCGGAGTCGCACTCAACCACAGGATAGCCAGAATGGCAATGACCATATAGATAGGGAACAGCACACGCCACCCCAATCCGAACTGAGGAATGGCACAGGTAGCTCCCCACATGGCAATATAGGGTGCCAGGAAAGAAGCGATGGCTTTCACAAACTGACCGAAAGTCAATGAACTGGCCAGCTTGTCACCGGAAATGATATTACTCAACAACGGATTCAGGGAAGTCTGCATCAGTGCATTACCTATACCCAATAAAGAGAAGGAACACAACATCAGCCCGTAGCTGTCACCGAAAATGGGCAGAAGCAAAGACACAAAAGTAACTATCAAACTCAGAAGTACCGTTTTCTTACGCCCGATACGGTTCATCAGTATACCGGTAGGTACGGAAAAAATCAAAAACCAGAAAAATACCAGTGACGGAAAAATATTTGCCTGTGAATCACTCAGGTTCAGATCCGCTTTCACATAGTTCGAAGCAATTCCCACCAGATCAACAAATCCCATGGCAAAAAAGCAGAGCATCACAGGAATCAGCTTCGCATAAAAGGAAGTTGTTTTACTCATAAATAATCTTGGATAAAAAGATAATAAATTAGATATGGACCTCACAGAGCGACTTCCGTCCTGCAAAGCCCATACCTGTAAAAGTGACTAAATCAATTATAACCCTAATTTATAGATTTTCATGTTCTCAACCTTGGCTGTGCCACCTTCTGTATAGAAACGAAGACTGTTATATGGCTGAGTAGGGAAAATCAGATTGGTCATGGCAATACGGCCACCGTCTACAAAGATTTCAACCGAACACTTGTCTACAAAGATATCCAGATGATAGGTCTTACCTTCGCAAAGCGAAAGCGGAGCCCATGTACCCAATGCAAAATCATTCTGATAATTGATGGAATTAACTTTTCTTCCGTCATGATTTTCAATGGCATGAGGTTCTGATTTTTCACCGAAAGCTGTCAGACCGCTTTCTGTACGATCCATAACCAATCTCTTGTTCTTCAGATCCAGATAAATCTTGGATTTCTCACCTTTGGCATTATAAAGTTCCAGACCTGCCAGCTGTGAATTACCCGGTACGATATCCATTTCCAATTCGTATGCACCCTCATTGTTCGGAACAATCTCATCGATAACGACTTCATCTTTCACATCCATATTGTCTACAGACCGACTCTCCTTACGCAAAGCCTGTGTTTCTTTCACAGCGTTGGCAGCCATGTAGATTTGTCCGTCTTTGGTGTACAGAGACAATTCGCGAGGCAGAGCGTTCGCACCACGATACTGACGGATAGGAGTAACGTTTGCATACTGCCAGTTACTCATCCAAGGTACAGCGATAATCCGGTCACCGGTATTAGAGAAGCAAACTGTAGCATAATGATCTTTACCGAAATCGAGCCATTTGGTAACTTCAGGTTTAGTATCACATTTGAATTCCTTACCATCGAAATCACCTACAAAATACTCTGTAGCACTTCCACCGAACGGACAACCCGGGTTGATATTCACAATCATCACCCATTTCTTGTTGTTCGGGTCACCGTCTACCGGCAATTGGATGAAATCCGGACATTCGAACTGATTAGGCTGTACACCGTAGCCCTGACCGAACTGACTCAGATATTCCCAATCCTTCAGGTTGGTAGACGAATAGAAACGCATGTTCTTGTCGGCAGAAACAATCATATACCACTTCTGTGCCGGTTCATACCAGAACACTTTCGGATCCCGGAAATCCTTCAATCCGTCAAACGGAGTCAGAATAGGATTCTTTTCATATTTTGTATAAGTACGTCCGTTATCAGTACTGTAAGCCATACACTGAATCTGTCCGTGTTCATCGCTAGCCGATGTATAGAAAGCTATCATAGCATCTTTTCCATAACCGGCACTGTTGTTATGGTCTATTACAGTACTTCCAGAGAAGATATGTCCCAGTGTATCTCGGGCAATAGCCGGCTTCAGGTGTTCCCAATGAACCAAATCCTTGCTGACTGAATGTCCCCAATGCATATTTCCCCAACGGGAACCATAAGGATTATATTGGAAATACAAATGATATTCTCCATCCTTGTATACCAAACCGTTAGCATCATTCATCCATCCGTAAGAAGGTGTATGATGATAAACAGGACGATAATAATCAGTATTTTTTGTATCGAATGTATCGGCCAACTGAATATGATCCCAACAAATGGCTTTAGCTCCTACTTTTCCGATCGTAACAGTAGCCTCCTTGGCTCCCTGAGGCAACTCGAACGGCACATAATATTCAATACTGTCTACAGCCAGACGAACATCCATCGCCATGTCTGCAGGACTGCCGGTGTCCAGTTTCACTTTTCCTTCAGTACTTGATTCCTGAATCGGCAGAATCAGATATTTGGTAGGTTTAGTTATGTGTACAATGGTAAGGGTATCACCCTGATGCTCTAAACTAATGGCACTCTTCTGTGGCTGACAAGCTATAAACCCTGAAACTGCAGCCAAAGCCAATGTAAGGTTAACGAAATTCTTTTTCATGGTTATCATATTTTAGACATTTAAATATACTGTTTTTTAAGTATCCATATCCGGACGGCGACAAGTATTTGTCGCCTATCCGTATATTAAAAACAATCTTTTACCTTAATCCTGAAATACCCGATTACTTAAAACTTCAAACTAGCGCTAAATTCTACTGTGAACGGACGTATATAGCTACCGGCCATCACGGTTCCGGCATACTTACTTGCTTCATCTTTGGTTACCAGTTCTGCACCTGCAATACTACCCTTTGCACCTGTCTGGTTCAAGAAGTTCACTACAGTACAGCCCAATGAAAGTTGTTTGTTTACCTGCCAATTCAGACCTCCGAAGGTTTCCCAGCGTCCGTTGAAATAATAGGCATCATTGATATTAGCATATGTCTTGCTGAAATAACGGAAACTTGTCCAGATTTTCAAATCCTTGGTAATCATATAACTCGGATCGATTTCTACAATCACCTGCGGGATTTCCGCTACGATATTACCTGTAGCATTGATTTTGCCTACATAGCCATCAGAGAATTCTACAGAAGTCTCATACTTCTTGTAAGTCGGTTTCTGATAAGTGAAGAGGAAGTGTAAATCAAAACCTTTAAACGGATGTGCTACCACGTCAGTGGTCCATCCCAAAGTCTGTATATCGTATGTCAGCGGAGCAGCCATAATCTCAGTTTGTCCGGCAGCCGTCTTATGCTGCAGATTCAACGTAGAGTTATTGTTTGTCTTCGAAATATAAGAGAAAAGAGAAGTCAAACTCAACCAGCTGTTATTAAAATAGATACCTGCACGTCCCAGAGGTACAGAAATCTTGTCTGTATTCGGTAAAGTTGCCGGTGCAAAATTTTCCAGTTTCGGATGCTGGGTAATGTAAGTAAAGTCTCCGGTAAATCCGAACTCCTTGTTCAGTTTATAAGTAGCCGACGCGGTCAACGCATAATTCAGCCAGTCATAACTGAAAGGAGTCGGAGCAATCTGGGTACCGTCAGGAGCAGTAGCGCCCAAATAGTAGTTGGAAAAACGTCCTACGTAATTACCGTCAGCATTCAAGACTGCCGCATTATCACCTCGCAATGCCTGATATTCCAAACGTGCCCCATAATAAAGATTGAACTTATCAGTAATATTCCAGTCATGAGTAAAGTAAACAGCCAACTTGTTTTCATGTCCTTTATAATATTCCGAGGCATTCTTGTTAAAATCGTAATAATAGCCGTTTTCTCCGTATGTACGGTCTGCGTAAGTCTGATAATCTGCATTATACAAGCGAACAGGGTAACCACCGTCTGTCGGGACCGACTGGTCATACATGGTGGTAGCCGAACTGTAATCAATATCATAATACCATTCATTCACCCCTAATCTCCAAGTGCTGTTCCCTACAGAACGTGACAATTCTGTTGTAAACATGAACGAATCAATAAATCCCCTGTTCAGACAAGACATACGGCTCTGCACATATTCTCCTGTATATGGCTTCATGCCACCGTCAGCATCTTCATACATATAATTGATACCGGCCTCATTCTTATCGAGCGACATCGGAGTCTGGTAAACACAAGAACCGGTAGAATGGTCGTACTTCATTATAGCCTTCCAATTCAAGCCATTATCCCATGTATAATTATTCATCAAAGTAAATTCACTGCCTTTATTCTGAACAGCATCATACAGACTGGTCTTTTTCAATTCACCTGTACGCATATCCCGATAAATCATTTCATTGTCTACCGGCAAATAAGAAGTAGTACCAAGTGAAAAATCGCCGAACTCCCTTACACTACCATCTCCTACGTATACAAACGGAGCAGACTGAGTAGCATACATATACACCGGATGGCTGTTACAGTAGTGATACATGGCAGTAAGTTCACCCCGATTCTGATTATATCTCTTAGTCAAGGCAAATTTGTAAATCTGAGTACGGTCTTGGAAAGGAGTAGATTTAATCTTGAAAGTACCCGGGTCAAAGTCCTGATAAATGCTTCCGCTATAAAACCAGTCTTTTCCCATACTTCCATTCAGATTCAATGAGAATTCCTGCATTCCAAAATGATTACTCTTATAATTAAGTGTACCGTTAAAACCTTTTTCTCCCAATTGTGTAAAAGAATTTACCGCATAACCGATGTTACCGGTAGTAATGGCCGTTTCAGAAATCTTCAACAATCCTACATGGCTCAAGCTTGCATCAGCACGCCACAATGAATTTACACTGTGAGGATTGGTAGCATACGTAACAGGAATACCGTTCTCAAGTACATTCACATCGGCTGAAGGTAGTCCAATCTGGATTTCACGAGGACCATTGGCACTGGCTGCATTCAACATGACATTACGGTTTCCCTCTTCTTTAGAAGGATTGGCTACCTGTGTAGAATCTTGTTGTTGTGCAAAAGCTCCCATACATGCACATGCCAAAAGGAAGACAACAGCACTTATACGCTTTTCCTGTTGATTCAATCTTGCATTCATAGCATTAATTTAAATCATTAATAGTTGGTTTTTGAATTTCTCGTGAAGCAAAAATAGAGACTTATTCCATCAGCCTCTTGCATAAATGTTACTTGACCTATCACTTTTGATACCAAGGAGACCGGAAGTAGATAAAAGCAGGACAACAGACGGTTATTTAGCATAATCTTCAGGTATAAGATATATACTTTAGTCTACTACACTATATAAATCATCTATCTGATAATCTACAACTTATCCATATAGCAAACTGCAAAATATCTACTTTATAAAGATTTCCCATTTATAAATTTCCTCAAAAAGAAAGTAGATATCAGAACTGTAGTTTTACTCTCATTTGAATGGCTGAAAACGCTCAAAAGGATATAAAAAATTCGTCGGGAAAGTAAAGGGCTTTCCCGACGAATTCATCTCAGACAGAGAACCACTGTTCCACATCTGTATTTCTACCGGATTCATATCAGAAAAATCATTCCGACCTCCGGCTTTCCTCAGCAAAAATCAAGGAAACGGCCTCGATTCCTCACTTGTTTCCTAATGCTTCTTTCCGCTTTCCACTGGTAAAAATCAAATAAATTCCTAACAGGATTAACGGAAGACTGAGCCACTGCCCGATGTTCAATGTCATACCTACTTCCTGAGCTACCTGTGGATTCTTCATAAACTCTAATCCGAAACGGGCACCGAAGAAAATAATCAATGACACACCGGTTATCAAACCAACATGCTTCTGTAATCCATAGAACCGGTACATCACCCACGAAGTGACACCCGCTACCAGACAGTACAACATTTCATAAATCTGGGTAGGATGGCAAGGTAAAGACTCACCGTTAGCATTATATAATTGCTGCCACTCCCGTGAACGGACAAACTCGAATCCCCAAGGTAATGTGGTAGGATAACCGAAGATTTCCGAATTCATCAGATTACCGAAACGAATACACATACAGACCACAGCTACGGCCGGTATCATCCGGTCGAACAGCCACCAGACACTTTTACGGGTTACTTTATATGAATAAACAATCAATGCCAGAATGAGGGCAAACACACCACCATGGCTGGCAAGACCACCATTCCATATCTTCAGAATCTCTACCGGATGACTGCCATAATACCCCCATTCATAAAAAAGGCAATGTCCCAAACGGGCACCTATTACACTGCTGACAATACAATACACAAACAATTTATCCACCCATTTATCGGGATGTCCTTCTTTCTTGAACAAATTGGCTACCATATTATAGGCCAAAATGAAACCAATACCCCACATCAAACCGTACCAGCGGATTTCACGGGGACCCAAATGAAATAAAACGGGATCGACATCCCAGACAATACTTCCTATCATAGTCTTTTATTTTTTATACGCAAAGAAACAAAAAAAATTGCTACCCTTGAAAAATACTTCTATTTAATCAGGAAAAGGTACTCAATTTATGAATATATACCTTCCTGAAACAGTACGGGCCAGATGGAAACGCCCATCCGGCCCGTAGAAATGCTATTGTTACAGATTATTTTTCGGAAGTCAGTTCTAAAGTAGCCTTCTGTAAACCTTTTGCGGTAGCTTCCAGCGTAATGGAACCTGGCTCTTCACTGGTCTGCACAATGGCAGTCATCATCCCATAGAATACTTTCATCTTCGGTTCCTGGAAAGATTCCAACGATGCCGGATTACCATTGGCACCCGCACGGTAAATTCCTTTACCTTTCACTTTGAATGAAATCTGGTTATCGGCCATCGGACAGAGATTACCATCCTTATCAACCACACGCACTGTTACAAACGACAAGTCCTTACCGTCGGCCTTCAGTTGGGTGCGGTCCGGTATCAGCTCAATATGATGAGGTTTACCAGCTGTATGAATTTCCTTTTCAGCTACGGCCTTACCATCTTTGTCGTAAGCTACTACTTTTACAGTTCCTGGTTCATACTTGGTATCCATCCACATCAGGCGGTAACGTTTCTGGCGTTTGAAAGTAGCCAATGACAACGAGTCACCGCTGTTTTCTACTGTCACAGACAAATCCTTCGTACGTTTGCCCTGACTCTTTCCATTAATGAACAGTTCGGCAGAAGGATAGTTGGTATAGACGAAAATCGGTGTCACTTCACCTTCACGTCCTTCCCAGGTCCAATGCGGAAGAATATGCAAGGTCTCGGCTTCCTTATTCCAGTGACTGCGATACAAATAGTAACGGTCTTTCGGCAGGCCGGCCAAATCGATGATACCAAACAAAGAAGAATGACTAGGCCAATCGGAATAATATGGTGTCGGTTCACCCAGATAATCGAATCCAGTCCATACAAACTCGCCGATACAATACGGCAAATCTTCATGCTGAATGAAATCATCTTCCGGCAGATTGGACCAGCCACAATGTTCAACATCGTATGATGAAGCCTGATGGTCATCGTATTTCTGCATGGAACGACGTTCTACCGGGAATTTATAAACTCCACGTGAACTGATTGTAGAAGCGGTTTCACTTCCCAAAATGATTTCCTGCGGAAGTTTCGTATAATTCTCTATATATTTATGCGGACGGTAATTGAATCCCGGTACATCCATCACAGCAGCCATGTTGTTGTTGACTACTGCATCCGGAGCATCCATACCTTGAGTGACAGGACGGGTCGGGTCCTCACGATGACAGATATCCTGCAACATACGGGTCAGCTTCGGACCTTGTTTACCACTCCACTGGTCAGGAACTTCATTACCAATACACCACATTACCACACTCGGGTTATTACGGAAATGATGTAACAGATTCACCAGGTCCTTTTCCACCCACTCATCGAAATTCTTATGGTAACCGTTTTCTACTTTGGCCGTCTTCCATTCATCGAACGATTCAGCCATAACCATCATACCCATTTCGTCACACAGGTTCACCAGTTCCGTAGACGGCATGTTGTGTGAGGTACGGATGGCATTACAACCCATATCCTTCAGAATACGGATCTGACGGCGCAAGGCAGCTTCATTGGTAGCCGCTCCCAACGGACCCAAGTCGTGATGATTACATACACCTTTGAACTGAACACGTTCTCCGTTCAGGAAGAAACCTTTTCCCGGAATCACTTCGATGGAACGGATGCCAAAACGGGTTTCATATTCATCTTTCAGAGTTTCCCCTTCATAGATTTTCGATACGGCTGTATATAAAGAAGGTGTATCGACCGACCATAATTGTGGCTGGTTGATATCAAACTGCTGCTCGAACCTGTTTCCGACTCCTTCATGGAATACTCCCTGCTGAGTCTGAGTAGCCACTACCTTCCCTGACGGATCTTTGATATCAGTCACAATGCGATAATCGGCTATCGATTTTCCAGCAGGCACATCCAACGAAGTCTTCAATACAGCCTGAGCATACTCTTTGTTCACTACCGGAGTTGTCAATTGAGTACCCCAAACAGGGACATGGGCATCTTCCGTTACAATCAAACGGATATTCCGATAAAGTCCGGCTCCAGGATACCAACGGGAAGATTCTGTCTCATTTTCCAGACGAACCGCCAATGTATTGGTTCCTTCAGCATGCAGGAAAGGAGTAGCATCTACCGCAAAGGCATTATATCCATTCGGCCAGTAACAGGCCTCCTTGCCATTGATATATACACGTGCATGGCTCATCGCACCGTCGAAAAGCAATACACACTGTTTACCTTTCGCATAATTAGGTACTGTAAAGTTCAACCGATACCAGCCGACTCCTACAAAAGGTAAACCTCCTGTACGGCCGGCATGCTCCATATCTTCTTTTTGACCGTCTTGAGTGATAGCCGTAAGCTGTTTGTCATTGTTGATACTGAACGGTCCGTAAATAGCCCAGTCGTGAGGTACAGTCACAGACTGCCATTTAGTGTCATTGAGCTGTTCATTACTGAATGTAGCCTGATCCTCACGAGTAAACTTCCATCCCTTTTCCAACAACTGTTCTACACGCACCTGAGCACCGAGCATCATCGGAAATGCCAATGAGAAAAAGAATAAACTCTTCAGTCTGTAGTTCATCATAGCCTCTCAATTAAGATTAATAATGGTCTTGTTTATAAATAAATTAAATAACTATAGTAAACTTATAAAAAGTTATCAATGCAAGATAGGCATTTAATTAGTAATGCTTAATAACGAAAGCATATTATTAACATATATATTTATCATTTCATATTCATTAATACTTTAATTCACATAAATAAAATAAGGTCTATAGAAAATGACTTAAGCATTTTTCTACAGACCTTACTATATATTTTACCAATACGGATACCGATAAATCCCCATTAAACCAGATGGGCAATCAGCTCTTCCCGGTCACCAGCCAATAAATCGATAACTGGAATTTCAATCATGGTATAACATCCCGGTTGCTGTTTCATAGAAGCACGAGCTACACATACCAATACCTGTGCCGTCAATGCCGGATTATTGATTTTCATATCAAATTCAAACAACTGATTGTGAGTTTTTCCAGAAACACCTTTACGTACCAGATTTACACCATGACCAACATCATTCAAATCGTCTACACAAGGAACCTGAATAACGTGAGTTTCATCATTTACAAAATAAGCATCAGACTTAATGGCAGCCTCTACAGTCTTGAAATCAGCTCCTTCTTCCAGTTCTACATATACCATACGGCGATGAATACCTGTGCCTACCGGAATAGTCATAGATAAAGCATCCTTCACACCCGCAATGGCACGTACTGCAACAGAATGTCCCATGCTACGGCCTGGACCAAAATTAGTGTATGTAATACCCTTCGGAGCAATAGCCTCCAACAAAGTACGGACTACAGAATCACTTCCCGGATCCCAACCGGCCGAAATGATAGATACAGCCTTATGTTCTTTAGCTGTTTCATCCAACGAACGACGCAAAGATGTAATCTGAGTATGGATATCGAAGCTGTCTACTGTATTGATACCCATTGCCAGAATTTCTTTAGCATATTTCTCTACGCTACGGGTTGGAGTCGCCAAAATGGCTACATCCACATCCTTCAATTCTTTAATATCCTTTACTACCTGATAATCAGCCAACTCAGCAGGCTTATCAGCATCACCGTTACGGCGAACGATACCTGCCACTTCAAAGTCAGGAGCAGCTTCCAGTGCTTCCAATGTAAATTTACCGATATTTCCGTATCCTACTACGGCAGCTCTAATTTTCTTCATACGTTTTAAGTTATTGTTTGAGTTGAGCATCAAGGAATTTCCTTGACCGGACAAAGTTACATAATTAGACTCATTCCAAAAAAGAATCATGCAACAAAATAGCAAAAAACAGCATTTGTTGAAGAAGATTAATTATTTTTGCTTACATTTTTCATCTACCCAATAACTATGATAGAATATATAAAAGGTGAACTGACAGAATTGACTCCAGCCATGGCAGTAGTAGAATGCCATGGAGTAGGATACGGAATCAACGTATCGCTGAACACGTATTCAGCAATCCAAAGCAAGAAAGAAGTCAAACTCTACATTGTAGAATCTATCCGAGAAGATGCATACAATCTATATGGATTTGCCACTAAGCAGGAGCGGGAACTCTTCCTGCTACTTATCACTGTATCCGGTATCGGAGGAAACACAGCCCGCATGATACTTTCTGCCCTCAGTCCATCCGAACTTTGCAACGTTATCAGCAGTGGCAACGACAAACTGTTGAAGACCGTCAAAGGTATCGGTCTGAAAACCGCCCAACGCATTATTGTCGATTTGAAAGACAAGATAGGAACAACCGGTATTGAAGCTTCCGATATACTGGTTTCCCCTGCCACTCACGCCCATAGCGAAGTTTACGAAGAAGCTATCGCAGCACTGACTATGCTGGGCTTTGCACAAGCTCCTTCACAAAAAGTAGTTTCCGCTATCTTGAAAGAAGAACCCGAAGCTGCAGTTGAAAAAGTTATTAAACTGGCTTTGAAACGACTCTGAATCTCCTAAACACCCCCCTTTTTAAAATTCTATTGTGTCATTTCTATGATTTTCTTTAGAAAAGTAGAAATCCAATTTACTCCAAAGTCCGCCTCTCGATTCATACGCCGAAAGACGGACTTTTCCATGCTACAATCTCTATTTTTTTCCTTATAGAAACAATTTTCTTCTCGTTCTTTGAAATCTTACAGCTGTTTATCCAATAATCTTTCGAAACTGTACATAATCCTACAAATTTCATTAATAATCCCTATAGCAATAGACATTTTCATTATAAACAGGGTTTAATATAGACAGGTTCACCGTTTAAAAGAGGTATTAGTTTCATATTGACACTTAACACGAATAAAATATTTCATTTTATAAGAAAACAAACGGGAAACCAAACGAGTTGTAACAACAGAAGAGATGCAACAAAAAAGAATATCATAAAAAGCCGTTCTAAAGAATCATTTTGACCCATTTTCTGTATTTTTGCAAAACCGACAATAGAAATAAAACAATATAACACACAAAAGGTAAGCAAATACAATGAATGAGAATCTTTTTATCAATCCAACGTCTATTTATCCGACACAGCACGTTCCCTCATCCGAAGGCTTGTATAGCCCGGAAAATGAACATGATGCCTGCGGTGTCGGCATGATTGTAGACATCCACGGAAACAAGTCACACGAACTGGTAGACCAAGCACTTCGGGTACTGGAAAACATGAAACATCGTGGTGCAGAAGGAGCCGATAACAAGACGGGTGACGGTGCGGGTATCATGTTACAGATTCCGCATGAATTTATATTATTACAAGGTATTCCGGTACCCGAGAAGGGGAAATATGGAACCGGACTGATTTTCTTACCCAAAGACGAGGAAGAACAGAAACACATCCTGAGCATCCTTATCGAAGAAGTCGAACGTGAAGGATTGACATTGATGCATCTGCGTAATGTACCGGTCAACTCTTCTATTCTGGGTAAAGACGCTCTGGCCACCGAACCGGATATCAAGCAGGTATTCATCACCGGAGCCAGCGATACAGCCAACCTGGAACGTACGCTCTATATCATCCGCAAACGGATAGAAAAACGCATCCAGCACAAGGATTTCTACATTGTTTCGCTTTCCAGCAAGAACATTGTATATAAAGGTATGCTGTCCTCCATGCAGGTACGTGAATATTTCCCGGACCTGACACAGCCTTACTTCACCAGCGGACTGGCTGTAGTACACTCGCGTTTCAGTACCAACACCTTCCCTACCTGGAGCTTGGCACAACCGTTTCGTCTGCTGGCTCACAACGGTGAAATCAATACCATCCGTGGTAACCGTGCCTGGATGGAAGCCCGCGAAAGTGTACTTTCCACCCCTGCATTAGGGAACATCAAGGATATCCGACCAATTATCCAGCCCAATATGAGCGACAGCGCTTCGCTTGATAATGTACTGGAATTTTTTGTAATGTCCGGTCTGAGCCTGCCACATGCCATGGCCATGCTGGTACCGGAATCTTTCAACGACAAGAATCCTATCAGCGAAGACCTGAAAGCCTTTTATGAGTACCACTCCATTCTGATGGAACCATGGGATGGGCCGGCAGCCCTGTTGTTCAGTGACGGACGGTATGCCGGTGGTATGCTCGACCGTAACGGACTGCGTCCTGCCCGCTACCTGATTACCAAGAACGACATAATGGTAGTTGCCAGTGAAGCGGGAGTAATCAGCTTCGAACCGGGAGACATTAAAGAAAAAGGTCGTCTGCAACCGGGAAAAATTCTGTTGGTCGATACCCAGGAAGGAAAGATTTATTACGACGGCGAATTGAAGGAACAGTTGGCCACAGCCAAACCGTATCGTCAATGGTTGTCTGCCAACCGTATTGAACTCGATACCTTGCGTAGCGGACGTAAAGTACAGAATAAGGTAGAGAATCACGACCGGATGCTCCGCACATTCGGATTCACCCGCGAAGATATCGAACGGACCATTACTCCGATGTGCAACAACGGTTCCGAACCTACGGCTTCCATGGGTAACGACACCCCGCTGGCCGTTTTGTCTGATAAGCCGCAACTGCTGTTCAATTATTTCCGTCAACAATTCGCCCAAGTAACAAATCCGGCCATTGACCCGATTCGCGAAGAGCTGGTCATGTCACTCACTGAATACATCGGTGCGGTAGGTATGAATATCCTGGTACCGAACGAGAGCCACTGCAAAATGGTTCGTCTGCCTCATCCGGTTTTAAACAATACACAACTGGATATCCTGTGTAACATCCGGTACAAAGGATTCAACACCGTGAAACTCCCGATGCTGTTTGAGGTCGGCAGAGGAAAAGTCGGTCTACAGGATGCCCTGAACCAATTATGCAAGAAAGCCGAAGAATCGGTGAACGACGGAGTAAACTACATCATCCTGTCCGATAGAGGCATCGATGCCGAACATGCCGCCATCCCTTCATTATTGGCTGTCAGTGCTGTGCATCATCACCTGATTTCCGTACAGAAACGTGTACAGACCGCGTTGATTGTTGAAAGTGGTGAAATTCGTGAGGTAATGCATGCAGCCTTGTTGCTGGGATACGGAGCCAGTGCCATCAATCCTTATATGGTATTTGCCATTCTGGATGACATGGTGAAGAAGGGCGATGTGCAGTTGAACTATGAAACAGCAGAGAAAAATTATATCAAGGCCGTTTGCAAGGGACTTTACAAGGTGATGAGTAAGATGGGTATCAGTACGATACGTTCTTACCGTGGAGCCAAGATTTTCGAGGCTGTAGGTCTGGGCAGTGAAATACTTTCCACTTATTTCGGTACACCTTCCTCTTCAATCGGAGGTGTGGGACTGGAAAGCATTGCCAAAGATTACAAGGCATTCCATGATGCAGGTTTCGATGAAGAAGAGGTGAGCGATTTGCTGCCTTACATCGGACAGTTCTCTTACCGAAAAGACGGTGAGAAACATGCGTGGAATCCGGAAACCATCAGTGCCTTGCAGTTGGCTACTCGCTTGGGGAGCTATGCCAAGTTTAAAGAATATACCCGTCGGGTAGACGAGAAGGAAAGTCCGATTTTCCTGCGCGACTTCTTCACTTTCCGTCGTAACCCGATTCCATTGGACGATGTAGAACCCGTGGAAGAAATCGTGAAACACTTTGTGACAGGAGCCATGTCATTTGGTTCTATCAGCAAGGAAGCACACGAAGCCATGGCTTTGGCCATGAACAAGCTCAACACACGTAGTAATACGGGTGAAGGAGGAGAGGACTCCGATCGTTTCCATGAAACCTACGACGGCATCTCTTTGTGCAGTAAGACCAAGCAGGTGGCTTCC
>ENA-ORTI01001523-ORTI01001523.1-human-gut-metagenome-genome-assembly--contig:-NODE-1523-length-23376-cov-3.276703_pt1 | contig 23376 bp, 18 predicted proteins | sample MGYA00242071_ERZ509191 | MGnify/ENA primary metagenome ERZ509191 (study PRJEB26280, sample SAMEA2338832) | human gut metagenome | biome: human gut; feature: human-associated habitat; material: faeces...
AAAAGCTATGGATGAAGCGGGAAAACGGGCGGCTGAAAACGCATCTTTCTGAGATCACAGTGGCGTAGCCGCAAAAACAGCTGGATCATCCACATTGGGCGCTGATTTTGGAGTCAGGGTCAGCTTTGTTACGTCCAAATGCCTTGCAATTTTCGCAGAATAGCAGCTCGTACAAACAAACGCGGGGGCAAAAGGTCAGAGAAAGACCCTTTGCCCCCGCGGCCTTTGTGAGCCTATTTTGCAACAGACCCGTTTTGCGGGATCGCCGCCGGCCGTCATACCATGGCGGCCACTTTTCGAAAGTCCTGGTGCAAAGACTCAATCGTCACCCGGGGACTGGGGGCGTATTCCAGCACCAGATCTGCCTGGGGGGAGTACTTGGCGATGGAGCGTAGGATCTCGTCCATCTCCTGGGGCGGGCAGACGCCGTCCGGATCGTAGATGGGATAGTGGCTGTCGTGCAGGCCGTCATTGTTGTTCAGATGGTAGCCCCAGATCCGGCTGCCTAAGCGGCGGATCAGGGCGGGGATGTCCCAGTGGTTCAGCAGGGCGTGGCCGGTATCCAGGAGGCAACCTACCTCCGGCGGGAGCTGGTCGAACAGGGCCTCGAATTCCGCCTGGTCGAACAGGACGCTGTTTTTCAGCGGGAAGCCGACGTTTTCCACCGTGGGGCGGATGCCCTGGCGCACCATGCGGCCGGTCCAGTCCCGGACCACCTCCAGGGACCGCTTTTGACGGGCGGCCCGCTCCTCCGGCGGGAAGCCGCCCTCATGGGTGTGCATCACCATGGAGGTGGCACCGAAGCGGGGATAGAGGTCGCAGGCGTACTGATAGCGCTGGGCCATATACTGCTCGGCTTCGCTGCCGGGCAGAGTACATTCCTCCACGAAAGGGGCATGGAGGGTGGTGGGGATGTCCCGAAAGACCTCCACCTGCCGCTCCAGCTCCTCGTAAAAGCCGGGGGTGGTCCAGCTGGTGGCGAATTCCACGCCGATGGGAAAGTCCTGGAAGGAGCGGACACAGCGCTCGATCCAGTCGTAGTCCTGAAACAGGACGCAGTAATTGGATAGATATAAGTGTTTCATCACAGCCTCCAGAGATCCCGCCAAAGGCGGGAGATCGGTGTGTCAGCGCAGGAACTGTTCCATGGGGCGGCCATCCGCCTGGGGCAGTTCAACGCCCAGGAGCTTGGCGTAGGTGGGAGCCTCGTCCACCACCAGGCCGCGCTCCAGCGTGACGCCGCAGCGGAAGTCCGGCCCCTTGGCCACGAACACCGGCTGGGCGCCGAAGTCCGGCAGATAGCCGTGGGTGGCCCGGCCGAAGCGGTAGTCATCCACGTCGAAATTCTGGACCAGCGGACGCACGGCCTTGTCGCCGAAGGAGGTGTAGCCGTCGCTTTCCAGCACGAAGCTGAAGCCGCCGTACAGATGCTCCTTCTCCCGGGCCTCCTCAGCGGTGTAGATATGTCCGATGCCGTAGACGCCCTCCTCCTGGAGGGCCTTCAGGTGGTCGTAGACGGCCTGCTTCAGCGCGGCGTCATCCGGGTCCTTCAGATAGACGTTGGCGGACATGGCGTTGGAGAAGCAGTAGGCCCGCCAGTCCAGCACCTTGCCGTCTGCATCGGTGTCGATGAAGCCGCCGTCTGCCAGCAGCACGTTCAGGTTGATGGCCAGGCAGATGTCCCGCTGGCCGTGGTCGCTGACCAGGACGAGGTTGGTGTCCTGGGCCACGCCGGCATCCTCGCAGGTGCGCATCAGCTCGCCCAGGTAGCGGTCATGGTTGGCCCGGGCCTCGTCCAGATAGCTGCTGAACACGCCGTGGCCATGGCGGTAGGAGTCGAAGGTGCCGGTGTGGACGAACAGGACCTCCGGGGCATGCTCCCGGATGACATCGCAGGCCACACGGATATTGAAATCGTCGATCTGGGGCCACTGCATGAAGTTTTTCTTGCCGCCCTTTTCATAGCCCTTGGGCAGATACTGGGCGTTGCGCTGGATAATGTCCAGCATGGCCTCGCTGGATCCGGCATCTGCAAAGCTGCTGCGCAGAGTATCGCCGGGGTTGGGCATCCAGTACTCGGCCATCAGCCAGTCGATATTGGGGTTCCCCGCCGTGACGGGCCAGGAGATCGCGCCGGTGGTGTAGCCCTGCTTTTTGGCGGCGGCAAAGATGTCCTCCACATGGATGTTCTTGCTGAACCACAGCCACTGGGTGTCCTTATTGGTGGTGGTGAAATTGAAGTTGCTGGTGACGCCGTGCTTACCGACGTAGCAGCCGGTCACCATAGAGACGTGGGCGGGATAGGTGACGGAGGGATAGATGGTCCGCATACCACCGGTGACCTCGCAGCCGCCGGCCAGATACTTCTGGAAATTGGGCAGCTGCCGCAGGGCGTCTACGTCCTCACAGACCATGGCGTCAGCGGAAAAGACTAGGATTCTTTTTTTCATGAGAAATACAGCTCCTTTGTACAGAAAAACAAGTTTTGGGACGTGAAACGGTCACGCTTCTTCGGAGTAGAGCAGCTCGTTTGCTCCGGGCCATACCAGGGATACCGTCACTGCCGCCAGAGCGCCCAGCCCGAACAGCAGGTAGAGCAGGAAGGAGACGGGGTAGAGCAGCGCGAACAGGAAGATGCTGCCATACAGCGCCAGGGTGGCCAGGACCGTCTGGGGCAGGCAGAGGACAGCCAGGTCCACGGCGCCCCGCAGGGCCTGGCGCCCAGAAAGGGACTTGTCTGCCAGCAGCGGGATCAAATAGACGGCAACGCCCCCTGCGAGGAACAGGGATACCCACAGCGCGGTCTGCAAGGCGGCTTTCCCACTGCCCATGGCATCCTGTAAGGCCACGCACCAGAACATGACCAGCAGGTATCCCGCAGCGGCCGCCTCCAGCATGAGGCCCCGCCAGAAGCAGGCGCGGAACAGGCTGCGGAATTCCCGAAAACGGTCAAGGTCGCAGGTGCCGTCCATGATGCGCATCAGCACGCCGTGCAGCGCCAAAAGGGACGGGCCGATGGTGATCAGGGGCAGGGAAAAGACGGCGGCAGCAATGCTGAGCAACATCAGGTTTTTCCACTCTTCACCAAACAGGCGTTTTAAGGTCAAAACAGTATCGCGCATAAAGCTCTCCTATGATGGGTCATCTCAAGAAAGTATCTCGTGCCCGTCCGATGGCGGCTCGGGCAGGGAGGGAAGGTCCCGGAGCAGCTGGGTCTGGACATCATATGTGCCGTCTCCGCTGGTGGAGATGCGGACTGCTCCGTCGATGAAATTATAATAGATCTTGGCGCCGCTGGCAAGATACCGGGCAGAGACGGTCTGGCTGGCGATGCTGTCGAACAGGCCCACTGCGGCCCGGGGAGACAGGGCCTCCACGAAGGCCTTGCAGTTGGAGGTGTCCTTGCCGTGGTGGTCCATTTTCACGATGTCTGTGTGCAGCGCTGCGCCGTAGTCCTCCGCCAGCCGTTTTTCCGCGGTGGTGTAGAGATCCCCGCTGGTCCAGAAGGAGGAGTCCCCATAGGTCAGGCGCATGGCGATCGAGCAGTCGTTGGCGTCCTGTGCGCCGGCTGCCACCTGCTGGGTGGCGCCCTCTGCCGGTCCGTAGACCTCGACCAGGACGTCGCTGCCGAAGGAGAAGCTGTCCCCCTCCCGCAAGATCTCACAGGGGATATCCAGCTCCTGGATCTTGTCCATCACGTCCCGGTAGCCCTGGCTATCATATTCATGGCCGTTGGTGTAGACTTTTCCGATGGGGAAGGCGTCCGCCACGGTGCAGAAACCGCCGATATGGTCGGCATGGGGATGGGACAGCACCAGCACGTCGATCTGGGACACATCCATCCGGCGCAGCTGGTCCACCACCTCCTGCCCGCCCAGGGCGTTGCCGCAGTCCACCAGCAGGACCTGCCCCTCCGGAGAGGTATAGACGGTGCTGTCACCGGTGGAGATAGGGATCTCCTGGCCGGCGGGGGAGTACATCTGCGTCAGGGACAGGTACCGGGCGGTGAGCCGTCCGGCATCCTGCGCGGTATCAAAGACGGCGTCTGAAAGGTCGGCGGGAGCGTCCGGGGCCGCCACCGGCGTTTCCGCGGGAGGGGGGGATTCCGGGACGTCCGGCGCCGGGTCAGCGGAGCCACCGCAGCCGGACAGCAGAAGGCTCAGGCATAGGGTCCAATAAAAAAAGCGCTTTTTCATAGCTTCACCTCTCACAACTCACGAAAAGGCGAGAGGCAGGGGGAAGCCCCCTGCCTCTCGAAACAGTGATACGGGTGGGATGGGATCGATCAGGGGTTGGACATGTTGTACAGCTCGATGGCTTCCTGAATGGTCTCCTGAGCGGTCTTGATCACCTCGTCGATGTTGGCCTTGGGATCGCTGGCCACCGTCTCCACAGCCAGCTTGTTGGCGGACTTCATCTCGTTGGAGATGGGGATGTAGGGGTTGGTGGCGGAGTCATCGGACTTGGACAGGGAGTCATAGACGCCGGTGACAGCGGGGAACACGTTCTCCACATAGGCCTTGTAAGTCTCGCTGGTGTAAGCCTCCTGGTTGGGAGCGAGGTAGCCGGTGTCGGCGGCGAAGGAGGCAGCCTGCTCGCCGGTGCTGGCGAACTTGATGAAGTCATAGGCGCCCTGCTTGACGGCCTCATCAGCGGTGTTGCAGATGAACAGGCCAGTGCCGCCGGCGGGCTCGCCGGAGCGCTTGCCGTTCTCAGTGGCGGAGACCATGGGCATGATGCCCACCTCGAAGCTGCCGTTCACAGCATTCAGGACCTTGGTGGTCATGGACACCACGCCGATGAACATGGCGCAGTCGCCGCTGGCCATCTGGGGGATGACCTCGGCCTGATAGTCAGAGCCGTAGGGGACGCACAGCTTCTCGGCATGGAGCTTCTGATACACGCCGAGCATGTTGGCCATGGCATCGTGGACGGTGGCATCAGAGGTGTACAGGCACTCCGTGATGCGCTCGGAGCCGATGCCGTTGTTGTTATTGTAGGCCTGGATGCCCTCGCGGCCCAGAGCGGCGTTGACATAGAAGCCATCGGGATGGAAGCCCACGCCGTAGGTGGTGAAGCCGCCCTTGACCAGCTTGGCGCTGGCGTCATACAGGTCATTCATGCTCTGGATCTCGTTGGGGTCGATACCGGCCTCAGCCAGCATATCCTTGTTGTAGTAGATGCCGGGATAGCTGTAGCCGATGGGATAGCCCACCTGGTTGCCGTCGTTGTCGCAGTAAGCGGTGCGGATGGCTTCCCAGGTGCTCTCCAGCTCAGGCCAGCCCTGGCTGTCGGCATCGATGAAGCCCTGGAGGGGCGTGCAATACTCGGAGTTAGCATACATGGCCACGTTCTCCACAGGGCCGGAGAAGATCGCGGGGAGATCTGCCTGAGAGGTGGATTGCAGCTTGGCGTTCAGCTCTGCCTGCTTGCCCTGATACTCGATGGTGACATGATAGGCGTCCTGGCTCTCATTGTAGGCGTCGATGACCTTCTGGAGGAGTTTGACGTTGCTCTCACCGAAGGAAGTCCACCAGAGGACCTCCACGGGACCGTCGGAGGCATTTTGTTCCGGATCGGGGGTCTCCGGTTCTGCGGGAGCGGTCTGCCCGCCGCAGGCGACGAGGCTCAGTGCCATTGCAAGAGCGAGGATCAAAGTGATGATCTTTTTCATGACGAAATTCCTTTTCTTTTTTGGTATTATAAAAGCACTTTCGTGACTTTTATCGAAGAAACAGGCCGGTCAGCCCTTCAGGCCGCCAGCGGTCATGCCCTTGATGATGTAATCCTGTCCGAAGATGTAGATCAGGGTGGAGGGGATGATGGCGATCACAGCGCCGGCCAGGATGTGGCCGTAGTTCACCACGTCCGCGTCCACCAGATAGGAGATGCCCAGCTGGATGGTGCGCATGGAATCCTCGTTGGTCACCAGCATCGGCCAGAAGTACTGATTGTAGATCTGCACGAACAGGTAGACAGCCAGGGAGGAGATGGTGGGGATGGACAGGGGGACGGCGATGTGGAACAGGAAGCCCATGTCGCTGCACCCGTCCAGCGTGGCGGCCTCCCGGTAGTCCTTCGGCAGGGTCATGAAGTATTGGCGCATCAGGAAGATGGCCGTGCCGGAGATCAGGGAGGGAAACACCAGGCCCAGATAGGTGTTGGTGAGGTTCATGTTCTGGATGGTCACATAGTTGGTGATGACCACCACCTCGCCGGGGATCATCGTGGTCATCAGCACCAGGGTGAACAGCTGCTTTTTGAAGGGGAAATCAAAGCAGACGAAGCCGTAGGCCGCCAGACACGAGAACACGATCTGCGCGATGATGCAGATGAGGCACACGATGGCGGAGTTTTTCAGATAGTGCATGATGGGGATCTGATGAAAGACCTCGAAATAGCTTTGCAGCGTGGGGGAGGACGTGATCAGACGCAGGGGATAGGTCATCAGGTCCTGATCTGTCTGGATCGAGAAGCAGACGCCGATGATCAGTGGAGAGATGAACAGCAGTCCGATGATGGTCTTGATGAGAAAGGAGGCGGCAGCGCCAGCTTTTTTCTTTTGTCTTGGCGTCACTGGTAATGCACCACCTTTTTCTCCATCGCGAACTGGATCCGCGTGATCAGGAAGATCAGGCCGAACAGGACCAGAGCCTGTACGCAGGCCGTTTCGAACCGTCCGTTCGTGATGGCGTTTTCATAGATGTAATAGATGAGGTTCTTCGTGGAGTTGGCGGGACCGCCCTGGGTCAGCAGCCGGATCTGAGCGAAGCTCTTGAAAGAGCTGCCGATGTTCAAAAACAGCACGAAGAAGATCTGGGGGGAGGCCAGGGGCAGGATGATGTCCTTGATCCGCCGCAGGGGACCGGCGCCGTCTAGGAAGGCGCTTTCCAGCAGGTCCTCAGAGACGTTGCGGAAGCCCACCAGCAGGAAGATGAAGCTGACGCCGATGTGCATCCAGATGGTCATAGCGCACACGGACCACAGCGCCTGGGGAGATTCGTTGGTCCAGGCGATGTTGGTGCCCAGCAGGTTGTTCAGCAGGCCGTTCTTCTGCCGGTAGATGAACAGGAAGATCGCGGCGGCCGGAGAAGAGGCGATGGCCATGGGCAGGGCGTACATCGTCTGATAAAACTTGGAGAAGCGGACCTTCTTGGTGGCCAGGAGCGCAAACACCATGGCGATGCAGAAGGTGAACACCAGGTTGATAGCGGCCATCTTCAGCGTGATGACCACCACGTCCCAGAAGGAGCTTTTGGTCAGCACGCGGATCCAGTTGTCAAAGCCCACCCACTGGGTGAAATTGCCTGCCTTGTCCGTCAGGGCGAAGGAGAGGACGATGGCTTTGATGAACGGATAGAAAGTGAACAACGTGAACAGCGCCATTGCGGGAGCGATCAGCAGATAGGGCAGCGGTTTGACCTGGCTCAGCCTACGCTCCTTCTGCTTGCCGGAGGGGGGAGTGTGAGACAATATGGTACCCTTCTTTCATACTTGTGTGGCTGCCTGCGCCGCGGCTCCGGGGCATCGCTCCGGAACGGCGGTCCAGGCAAAGGCGGGAAGGAAAGGCGCGTGGGAGGCAGGACGGCGCAGTACAAAAGCTATAATATCCCACAGCGAGGTTGCCGTCCACCTGTTTTTTGTAAAATATATGTAAGATCTTTACATATACAGGCCGCCGTTGACGTTCATGGAGTCGCCGGTGACATAGTCGGACAGGTCACTGGCGTAGAACAGCACGGCATTGGCGATATCCTCCGCAGTGCCATACCGGCCCAGGGGGATATAGGTCTTGGGATCCACCTTGGACCAGGAGAGGGTCTTGCCCATGGGGGTGAGGATATTGCCGGGGCAGACAGCGTTGGAGGTGATATGGTAGGGCGCGCCCCGCAGTGCGAAGCACTTGCTCAGGTTCAGGATGCCGGCCTTGGCGCAGGCGTAAGAGGCATCCGAGCTGCGGCCGCCCCGCAACGCCGCCAGAGAGGACATATGGACCAGCTTGCCGTAGCCCTGCTCTTTCATGATGGCGAACACCGCCTGGGTGACGAAGAACATGGACTTCAGGTCGATGTCCATCATCCGGTCCCAGCTCTCCAGCGTGATCTCCTCGATGGGCGTGGAGCCGGCGATGCCGGCCACGTTGACCAGGATGTCGATACGGCCGAAGAGGGCCCGGGCCTGGGCGACCTTTTCCGGGATCTTCTCGAACTCCGCCACGTTGAATTCCAGTGCCTTGGCCTCGCAGCCCTTGGCACAGAGGTCATCTGCCACGGCCTGGGCGGAGGGGAGATCCATATCCGCCAGGATCACTTTCGCACCGTGCTCAGCCAAGCGCCGGGCGCTGGCCTCGCCGATGCCCCGGCCGCCGCCGGTGATGACGGCAACCTTGCCATCCAGTAATTGACTCATGCTTTCAAGCCTCCAATTTTACAGTTATCCCTTGTGGACCGACATGCCGAACGCATCCAGCGCCGCTTCCCGGACCATTTCACAAAGGGAGGGGTGGGCAACGATCATACGCTCCCACTGCTCCGCCGTCAGACCGTCTGCCACTGCGGAGGTGGCCAGCGCGATCATCTCCGAGGCGTTCTCGCCCACGATGGTCATGCCCAGGGTCTTGCGGGAGGTGCGGTCCATCACGGCGAACACGCTGCCCTTGGCGCCTTCCGCCAGAGCCATGCCGTTGGCCTCGTAATTGAAAGAACCCAGCACGGGATCGTAGCCTGCCGCCTTGGCTGCCTCTGTCGTCAGTCCCACAGAGGCGAAGCAGGGGATGGTGTAGGTGCAGACAGGCACCGGGACGGTGCCCATGGGCTTATCCTCGCCCAGGATGTCCGCCAGCGCGGCCTCGCCCTCGGCATAGGCGGCATGGGCCAGCTGATAGCCGCCCACCACGTCGCCGATGGCATACACGCCGGGAAGATTGGTGCGCTGGTGGCTGTCCACCACGATGCACTTCTTCTCATCCAGCGCCAGCCCCAGGGCTGCCGCGTCTATACCGCTGAGGTTGGTCCGGCGGCCGGCGGCCATGAGGACCTGTTCGCAGTCGGTAGAGCCTTCCTGGCCATCTGTCTCGTAGACGGCCCGCAGGAGGGGATCGTTCTTCTCCACCCGCAGCATCTTGGTGCCGGTGAGCAGGCGGATGCCCAGCTTCTTCAGCTCCTTGAGGACGATGCGGACGGCTTCCTTCTGCTCCCGGGGCATCAGTTCCGGCATCCTCTCCACCACCGTGACCTCGGTGCCGTAGGCGGCAAAGGCGCAGGCCAGCTCCAGCCCGATCACGCCGCCGCCCATGACCACCATGCTGCGGGGGAGCTTTTGCAGGCCCAGCGCGCCGGTGGAATCGATGCAGTGCTCATGGCCGGGCACCGGGATCATCATCGGCTCCGATCCGGTGGCGATGACCACGTGCTTGCCCTGATACTCCTGGCCGTTGCAGGCCACGACCCGGTCCGCCTTCAGCTGGGCGGTGCCGGACACCAGCTCCACACCGTGCTTCTTCATCAGGAACTGGACGCCGCCCACCAGCTTGCCGGTGACCTCGCTCTTGCCCTGCTGGATCTTGCGGAAGCTGAAGCTGCCCGCATCCCGGAAGATGCCGCGGTCCACCAGGGAGCGGACCTTCTCCATGGCGATAGCCTTGTCCACCAGATATTTGGTGGGGATACAGCCTACGTTCAGGCAGGTGCCACCCACATGCTCCTTCTCGAACAGGGCGACCTTGCATCCGCGCTTGGCGGCATTGATGGCCAGGGAGTAACCGCCCGGGCCGCCGCCGATGACTAAGATATCAAATTGCTGCATATCGCGTATCGACCTCCATCAGTACAGCATCAGCGTAGGAGACTCCATCAGGGCCTTCAGCTCCTGGAGGAACTGCGCGCCGTAGGCACCGTCGATGATGCGGTGGTCGAAGGAGCCGGTGACTGTCATCTTGTGGACCGGCTGGAAGGCGCTGCCGTCCCACACCGGCTCTACCCGGATGCTGCCCACAGCCAGGATGCAGCTCTCCGGCGGGTTGACGATGGCGATGAACTGATCCACGTCATACATGCCCAGGTTGGAGATGGTGATGCTGCCGCAGCCCATGTCCGCCGGGGCCAGCTTGCCCTCCCGGGCCTTTTTGATCTGTGCCTTGTAAGCGGCACCGATCCCCTCCAGGCCCTTGACGTCGATCTCCTTGACCACGGGCACCACCAGCGCGCCCTCCAGCGCCACGGCCAGACCCACATTGGTGTGCTTGTAGACCCGGACCTCGCCGTTTTCGTACCGGGCGTTCACCAGGGGGAACTTCCGGGAGGCCACAGCGATGGCCTTGGCCATGATATCATTGTAAGAGAGCTTGACGCCCCGGTGGGCCTGATAGTCGTCCCGCAGGGCCATGCAGGCTTCCATGTCGATGGAGACGGTGCATTGCCAGGCGGGGATGTTCTGCATGCTCTCCTGCATCCGCTTCCCGATGACGGTGCGCATCCGGGTCATGGGCATGACCTCGTACTCCGCCTCCGCCGCCGGTGCTGTGGGAGCTGCCTCCACGACAGGCTCCTTCCAGGCCAGCACGTCCTGACGCTTGATGAACACGCCGTTGGAGGGGACGATCTTCCCCAGATCCACGCCCCGCTCCTTCGCCAGCATCTTGGCATTGGGCATGGCGGGATAGGCATGAGCCGGAGCGGCGGGAGCGGCGTGGACCACAGGCTGTCCCTTTATGATGGGCAGGTATTCCTCGTCCTCCTGGACGGGGACTGCCGCCGGGGCGGCGGGTGCGGCGGGAGCCGTGGGGGCGGCAGGGGCCTGCGCACCGCCGCGGTGGTATGCAGCGGCATCTTCCGCGCTGCCGATCACCGCCAGGACCGTCCCGGCGGTGACAGCGTCACCTTCCTTGACCAGTACGTCCAGCACCTGTCCGGCGGTGAAGCACTCCACAGGGAGGACGGCCTTGTCCGTCTCCGCCTCTACCAGGACATCGCCCCGCTTGACGGTGTCGCCCACCTTGACGTGGACCTCTACGATGGTCGCTTCATCGGTGGTCTGCCCGGCGCTGGGCATTTTGATTTCCTGAACCATAGGGGCCTCCTTTTACAGCTTCGCCAGTTTTCTGGCTTCCTCAGTGATCCGCTCCACAGAGGGGATCACGTAGTTCTCCAAAACAGGGGAGAAGGGAGTGGGGCAATCAGGCGCCGCCACACGGACGATGGGAGCATCCAGCAGCGTGATGGCATGCTCGGCCACATAGGAGGCCAGCTGTGCGCCCCAGCCGCCGTTGTAATGGTCCTCGTGGACGATCATCAGCTTGCCGGTCTTTTCCAGGGACTCTATCACCGTGTCATAGTCGAAGGGCACCAGGGAGCGGGGATCGATGATCTCGCAGCTGATGCCTTCCTTCTCCAGCTCCTCCGCGGCCTGCATGGCTTTATACCACATCAGCAGGTTCGCAACGATGGTGATGTGCTTGCCAGGGCGGCGGATGGCAGCCTTGCCGAAGGGCACGGTGTAATCCCCGTCGGGGACTTCGCCGATGGCGCTGAGCTGGCCGGCCTCCTTGCGCTTGCCGCCGTAGAGCAGCTTGTGTTCAAAGACCAGGACGGGATTGTTGTCCCGGATGGCCTGCTTCATCATGCCCTTGGCATCATAGGCGGTGGAGGGGCAGATGACCTTCAGGCCGGGCACGTGGATGAAATAGCTCTCCAGGCTCTGGGCGTGCTGGGCGCCGCGGTTGGTGGCGCCGCAGGGGGCGCGCATGACCATGGGCACATGGAAGCCGCCGTTGGACATGTAGCACATCTTGGCGGCCTGGTTGACCAGCTGGTCCATCATGCAGAACAGGAAGTCGCCGTATTGCAGGTCCGCCACCGGACGCATGCCCGCCATGGCGGCGCCTACGCAGGCGCCGGAGAGCAGGATCTCGGAGATGGGGGTGTTGATGACCCGGTTGTTGGCGAAATCATCCACGCCCTTCAATTCAAAGCCCTTTTCGTGGGCGATGCGCACGTTGGAGCCGAACTCGTCGCCCAGGCCCTTGGTGACGGTGAAAGCACCGCCCATGCCGCCGGGGATATCCTCATCCTCACCGATGCAGAAAACGGTGGGGTCCCTGCGCATCTCTTCAGCGATAGCGCTTTTCAGCGCGTCAGCGATCGACATCATAGCCATGGTATTCAGCCCTCCCAAAATACGTGTTCTAATGCGGAGCTCAGCTCAGGCAGCGGCGCGGCCTTGGCATATTCCACAGCCTCGTCGATCTCCCGCTCGATGGCGGCCTCTTCCTTTTGAAGCTCCTCCTCGGTGATGACGCCCTGGTCCAGGATCACCTTGCGGAAATTCTTCACAGGGTCCCGGTCGTTGATCCAGTGATCGGCCTCATCCTTGGGGCGATAGCCGCAGGCGTCGTTGCGGGAATGGCCGCCGTGGCGGTACGTCTTGACCTCGATGATGGTGGGGCCTTCACCGGCGCGGGCCCGGGCGATGGCCCGGGTAGCGGCTTCGTTGACGGCGACGACATCGTTGCCGTCAACCACCTCGCTGGGGATGCCATAGATGGCGGCCCGGTCGGCGGCCACGTTCTCCTGGCAGCAGGTGAGGCTGATAGAGGTGTTGGCGGAGTACATATTGTTCTCGCACACGTAGATCACCGGCAGCTTCCAAAGGCCGGCTGCGTTCATCGTCTCGTGATAGGAGCCTTCGTTGCTGGCGCCATCGCCGAAGAAGCAGACCACCACGTTGTCCTTCTTCTGCATCTTGAAAGCCAGGGCAACGCCTGCGGCGATAGGCAGGTTGCCGCCCACGATGGCGTTGGCGGTCATGGCGCCCACGCTGGCGTCGCCGGTGTGCATGGCGCCGCCCTTGCCGCCGCAGCAGCCGTCGGCCTTGCCGAACATCTCGCACATCATTGCCTTGACGGAGATGCCCTTTGCCAGATCGTGTCCGGCAGGGCGGTGGGTGGAAGCCATCCAGTCGTCCTTGCGCAGGTCATACAGCATGCCCACTGCGCTGGCCTCCTCGCCGGTGCTTTGGTGGATGGTGCCGGGCATGATGCCCTCTAAGAACAGATAGTAGATGCTCTCTTCATATTTGCGGATCTCGTACATTTTCTTGTACATGCCTAATGCTTTTTCCGCAGGCAGAAAATCGCTCATGGATCATTTCCTCCTTTTTTAGATCAGCGGGAGCCCTCTATGATCGCATCTATATGCGGCTGTTGGATGGCCGGACCGACACACCGCAGGCAGATGTGACTTCATTACTAATAAAGTTTATCCCTCTCAGATGTGCTTAGTGTACTGTTCGTAGTGGGATTTGTCAATACCTCCATCTAATCACGGTACGACCACTACTTTTTTGTCAAAATCACGAAAACAGGGAGGAGGAAATTGAAAAACAGTCTGTTGAATCGTTTGAATACGGGTGTAAAACAGAAAAAATAGAGAAAAACAGATCGTTTGCAGGAAAAACCTGTGGCAAATCGAATGGACGGCCCTCTTTCAAAATTACTAATAATATAGGAGAGAGAATAAATGCGAAACCGGAATAAATCCGTGTGTTATCCAGCTGATTTTCAGAAAAAAACGATTGCTAACAGAGAATCGGAGATGAGAAGTTGAGAAGAGCTGATCAGAGTTGGTTTGTTTATTTTACTAATATATATGAGGAGATCTGTGTGGATCCTACAAAAAATAAATGCTATATTTACTTTTTTTGCTCATCCTGTTAAACTGACTGATAAATAGGAGCCGTGCCGGACACTCCACAAACTATCCGGCACTAGGTGGAAAAGAAGGAGGATACAGGTCCGTAGGCCCACGGTGCAGCAGTGTGGAGACCTGCTGTAAAGCGGCGGTGGAGCCACCGCATGCGAGGCCGTCCGCGCGGAGGCGGGGCGGTCAGGGCTGTAACGATATGGCAGAGGTCGTACTGAAAAACATCAAAAAGGTCTATCCCAACTTGGAGCCGAAAAAAGGCAAGAAGGCCGAGGGCGAGCATAAGCACAACCTGAAAGTCACCGAAGAGGGCGTCCTGGCAGTGCAGGACTTCAACCTGGACATCCAGGACCGGGAGTTCATCGTACTGGTCGGCCCCTCCGGCTGCGGCAAATCCACCACCTTGCGGATGATCGCCGGCCTGGAGGAGATCTCCGGCGGCGAATTGTACATCGATGGCCGGCTGGTCAACGATGTGGCCCCTAAGGACCGGGATATCGCCATGGTGTTCCAGAATTATGCCCTGTACCCCCATATGACGGTATATGAGAACATGGCCTTCTCCTTGAAGCTGAAGAAGCTGCCCAAGGGCGAGATCGACAAGAAGGTCCGGGAGGCCGCGGAAATCCTGGACATCACCCAGTATCTGGACCGCAAGCCCAAGGCGCTGTCCGGCGGCCAGCGCCAGCGCGTAGCCATCGGCCGGGCCATCGTCCGCAACCCTAAGGTCTTTTTGATGGATGAGCCGCTGTCCAACCTGGACGCCAAGCTGCGCAACCAGATGCGGGCGGAGATCATCAAGCTGCGCCAGCGGATCGACACCACGTTCATCTACGTGACCCACGACCAGACAGAGGCCATGACACTGGGCGACCGGATCGTCATCATGAAGGACGGCGTCATCCAGCAGATCGGCACGCCCCAGGAGGTGTTCGACCATCCCACGAACCTGTTCGTGGCGGGCTTTATCGGCACGCCCCAGATGAACTTCTTTGATGCGGAGCTGGTGAAGGAAGACGGCCGCTATGCGGTGGTTCTGGAGAACGCCCGGGTGGAACTCTCCGAAGCCAAGCAGGCGAACCTGGCCCGGAAGCAGGTCCAGCCCGGCCCCATCACGCTGGGCGTCCGGCCGGAGCACATTTCCCTGGCCGGGGATGCGTCCCAGGCGGTGCGGGGCACTGTGGACGTGGCGGAGATGATGGGCTCTGCGGTCCATCTCCACGTGGACGCCTGCGGGCGGGACACCATCGTCATCCTCCAGACCATGGATCTCCAGGGGGCGGGGCATCCGATTCCCGCCACCGGCAGCGCCCTGCCGTTCACCTTCGGCGGGAACGTGGCCCATGTCTTCGACCGGGAGACTGGCCGGAATTTGGAGGTCTGATCCGCCGCCCTGCCGTGCCGGATGCACCACGGGCAAACTCTGCTGTAAAAGGAGACGCGCTTTTCAGCGCGTCTCCTTTTTTAGTTTCAATCAGGGCGCGGCCAGCAGCACGGCAGTGGCTGCAGGACCGTGGAAGCACAGAAGGGGACCGGCCGTTTGGAGCCGTTCTCTGGCCGCCGAACGTCAAAAAACGGCGGCCTCTGGATATCGTTCTTTTTGGGCGGGAACGGTTCGGTCAAAATCCACATTTTCAGCACCGCCCTTCCAGTCGGCACGGGCGGCGGGCAGGTATTTTCCCGGAAAGCGGATGCCTAGCGCAATGCAAATTCATTCACCCGCGTATTTTAGAGCATCGGAGGGCGGAGTCATCCCTCCGGACAGCGAAACCCGTCAAAAGGGACATCCCAAAAAGATGCCCCTTTTGATGGCAGGGCCGGTTGGAGTCGATATTGCCTCGTGAGTAAGATAAAATCGCCGCAAAGCAGCAGACCCAAACCGAAGCCCAGTGAAGTTGGTTCAGTTTGAAATCGAGAAGCAGCAGAACGAGCGCACGATAAGCTCTGCAATGAAATGAAAAAGCTCACCGCAAGCGATATGACGCTTGCGGCGAGCTGGTGCGGGTAACAGGACTTGAACCTGCACGGTTGCCCAATGGAACCTAAATCCATCGTGTCTGCCAATTCCACCATACCCGCAGAGATGATGCCGGGATAGTTGCAGTATATCACATCTCTTCCTCTTGAACAATAGGAAAATCTACGATACAATGAAATGCAGTCTGTTCAAAACCATTGAAAAGAGGAAGCGTACCATGATGACCCCACGCGTTGCTGCCATTCATGACATGTCCGGCTTCGGCCGGTGTTCTCTCACTGTGGCCATTCCTATTCTCTCCGCCATGGGGGTCCAGTGCTGCCCCCTGCCCACGGCATTTCTCTCCACCCATACCGGCGGGTTCGAGGGGTTCACCTTTCTGGACATGACCGACGAAATGTCCAAGGTGGCGGACCACTGGGCCAGCTTGGGCCTGACATTCCAGGCTGTATACAGCGGCTTCCTGGGCAGTGAGCGGCAGATCGGCGTGGTGGAGAACTTTATCTGCCGGTTCCGGGGACCGGACACCGTGGTGGTGGTGGACCCGGTGATGGGGGACTACGGCCGGGTCTACCAGACCTACACCGCCGCCATGTGCAGCGGCATGGCCCGGCTGGCGGAGCTGGCGGACGTCATCACCCCCAACCTGACGGAGGCAGCGCTGCTGCTGGGCCAGCCCTATGAGACGCTGCCCGCCGGCGAGGCGGGCCTCCGGGAGATCACGGAGCGGCTGAGCCTGGGAGGGCGGCGGTCTGTGGTGCTGACGGGCGCCTCTCTGGCCCCCGGCCGGACCGGCGCCGTCTGCTTCGACGCCCGCACCGGGAAGACGGAGGCCGTTCAGACCGCCTATGTAGCCCATGAGTTCCACGGCACCGGGGACGTGTTCTCCAGCGTCCTCACCGGGGCCCTGGTGCGGGGGGAGTCCCTCTCCTCCGCCGCCGGAGAGGCGGCGGCGTTCGTCCGTGCCTGCGCGGAGCGGACCGCGGCGGAAGACCTGCCTATGCGGGAGGGCGTGGATTTTGAACCCCTGCTGGGTCTGCTGATTCCCGGAAAGGAGACCGTATGACCGAATTCCCCTCTCTGCGGCGGCTGAACGTATCCTATACGCTGGTCCACGTGGTCTACTGGGCCATGTTTGCCATCTTCGCGGGCTACCAGACCTCTCTGCTGCTGGGGCGGGGCTTTACCAGCGGGGAGGCGGGGATCTTTGCCTCCATTCGCTGCTTTGCCGGCATTTTGGCTCAGCCGTTGCTGGGAGGCTGGGCGGACCGCCACCCGGAGGTGCCGATCAAACGCCTGCTGAACGCCTGTCTGGTGCTGGCCCTGGGGGTGAATGTGGTATTCTACACCACCCGCCCCGGCTTCTGGGGCACCGCCCTGATCTTCCTGACCCTGGGCATTCTGGAGCTGAACGCCTATCCTCTGCTGGACTCCATGGCGGTACAGTTCATCGCCGCCGGGGTGGACATGTCGTACAGCCTCAGCCGTGGGCTGGGGTCTCTGTCCTATGCCCTGGCCTGCGTTGCGTGCGGCCAGCAGGCGGTGCGCTTCGGAACAGAAAGCCTGCTGCTGACCCACATGGCGCTGCTGGTGCTGATGATCGCGGTGGTGGCCCTGTACCCTGCCTTTCCCAAAGATGCCTTGCAGGCCCAGGGCGGGGGAGAGCGGCCCCACTCCATATTGTACATTCTGAAAAGCAGCCGCCCCTTCACCCTGACGCTGGTGAGCCTGTTCTTCACCCTGGCGGCCATTATGCCCATCGTCAGCTTCATGGTGAACCTCGTCTCAGACCGGGGCGGCGACGAGGGGCACCTGGGTCTGGCACTGTTTCTGATGGGGGCGTCGGAGCTGCCCGCGGCGCTGCTGTTCACGCCGCTGTTCCGCCGCTTCGGCGCGGCGGGGACCCTGCGGATGTCCATCTGCTTCATGGCGGTGAAGCCCCTGCTGTTCCTGCTGGCCCCCGGCCTCTCCGGACTCCTGCTGGTGCAGCCCGTCCAGCTGCTGGGGTACGGGCTGTTCACCCCCGCCTCGGTCTACTACGCCAACGCAAACGTCTCCCCGGTGGACCAGGTGAAGGGCCAGTCCATTATGATGATCGCCTCCAACGGCCTGGGGGCCATGTTCGGCAACTTCCTGGCGGGGTACGCCATCGACTGGGGCGGCGCCGACGCCATGCTGGGGATGTGCCTGGTCTTTGGCGTCATCGGCGTGCTGTTCATGCTGGCGGCAGGGCGGAGCAAGACATAAAAAGAGCGGCACGGCGGTTGCCGTGCCGTTTTCTATATGGCGAGAAACTCTGGAAAGCCCTTGATTTTCCATTCTCCATCGGTTAAACTGAATGCGGAAGCATAAATTGCGGCAGGGCATAGCGGGCGGCCACCCGCTATGTCCCTGTGATGAGTGTCATGACCACTCAACACAACAGTCATCTGACTGCACCGTATTTCCCATTATACCGGCGGGGTGCGCTTTTTTCAAGTGCGAACCGGGGAGTGGGCGTTGTGTTGCGCTTTGATCCAGAAGATCAGGCGGTGTTGAGTCCTGCGCTCAACACCGCCTTTGTGTTTCCGGCAGACACCGGGGACGGGTATCCGTCCCCGGGAACGTCTGTTGGACCGGATCTTTCCGGATTTTTTACTTGACCTTCCCCTGGGGGGAAGGTGTATCCTGGCACTGTCATCTCGCCGGAGCGTCCGGCACAAACGCCCTGTGGGGCGGGAAAGGAACTGTTATGAACGTACTTCACACTCGCTGGAGAGCCCTGGTTCTGGCCCTCCTCCTGGCCGTAAGCCTGGCGGTCCCCGCCGCGGCGGCGGAAACCGAGACCGCCGCGGAGGACCTGCAAACCCTGGCGGACACCGCCGCCTCTTACGCCGCCCAGTACGGCGGCGCGCAAAGCCTGCAATACGCGCTGTGGCAGGATGGGGAGATCGTTCTCACCGGCCAGACCGGCACCTTCTCCCGGTCCGAAAACCGCCTGATGACCGGGGACGAGCTGTACGGCATCGGATCCGTCAGCAAGATCTACACCACCGTGGCGGTGATGCAGCTGGCGGAGGACGGCAAGGTCTCTCTGGACGCCCCGGTGACCCGGTATCTGCCGGACTTCAAAATGGCGGACGAGCGTTACAAGGACATCACCGTTCGGATGCTGCTGAACCACTCCTCCGGCATCCTGGGCACCGGCCTCTCTGACGCCATGCTGTTCGGCGAGGCCAGCACACGCGCCCATGACACCCTGCTGGAGAAGCTCTCCACCCAGCGGCTGGCGGCGGACCCCGGCGCCTTCAGCGTCTACTGCAACGACGGCTTCTCCCTGGCGGAGCTGGTGGTGGAGGCCATCACTGATATGGACTTCATGGACTATGTGGACGAACATATCCTGGCCCCTCTGGACCTGGACCGCACCTTTGCTCCCGGCGGGGACTTTGACGCCAACGATTTGGCCCCCATCTACCGGGGCACCGACCCCCGCGCCCTGCCCCAGGATGCCCTGAACGCCATCGGTGCCGGAGGCATCTATGCCACGGCTTCCGATCTGGCGTCCTTCGGCGGCGCCCTGACCGGCACGGAGCTGCTGCGCCAGTCCTCTCTGGACGCCATGGCCTATCCGGAGTACAGCCGGGGCCTGTGGCCCGAAAGCGGAGAGCCGGACTCCCTGGCCTACGGCCTGGGCTGGGACAACATGGAGTGGTATCCCTTCTGCCAAAGCGACATCCAGGCCCTGGTGAAAGGCGGCGACACCCTGTACTACCACGCCGGCCTGGTGGTCCTGCCGGAGTATGACATGGCCGCGGCTGTGGTCAGCTCCGGCGGCGTGTCCACCTATGACCAGCTGGCCGCCAATCAGATCCTCATCGCCGCTCTGGCGGAGGAGGGCGTCACCGTGGACCAGACTGTAAAGGCCCTGCCCGCGGCGGAGTCCGCCGCCATGCCCGCGGAACAGCTGGAAAACGCCGGGTACTACGGCTCCACCTCCGCCCAGTATCAGGTGGATATCCAGGCCGACGGCACTTTGACCATGTCCTACCTGAACTATCCCACCTCGATCCCCGCCCAGACCTTCACCTATTGCAGCGACGGCTCCTTCCGGGATTCCACCGGGTTGTCTTACATCTCCTTTGTGAAAGAGCGCAACGGCCAGACCTATCTGTACCAGCAGGCCGTCTCCCCTCTGCCGGGCCTGGGGGCGCTGCCCATCGCCAACTACGCCGCCGTGAAACTGCCGGAGAACGATCTCTCTCCTGAGGTAGCCGCCGCCTGGGACAGCATCGCCACCTTGGGTATCCTGCCCATGAACGAGCCATACAACTCCCAGACCTTCCTGGCGCTGGCGGACGCCGCCGCGGTCGCGGAAGTGCCGGAAACGATCCCCGGCTATATCGGCGCCGCCCGGATCGTGGACGAGACCACCGCCCGCTCTGAGATCCAGGTGCCCGGCGTGGGCAGCCGGGACGGCGTGGACTACCAGCTGGAGGAGCGGGACGGCGTCCTCTGGATCAACGCCAAGGGCAGCCTCTACATGGACGCGGCCGCAGCGCCCACGCTGTTCACTGGCTCTGGCGCCTCCTACACCACCATTCAGGCGGATGGCTATGCCCGCTGGTACCAGGTCGGCGATGCCGCCGGCAAGACCATGACCGTGCAGGTGCCGGAGAATTCCGGCTTCTGGGTGTATGACGGAAATGGCCAGGTGACTGCCTCCTCCGTCCTGTGGGGCGACACCACCGTCACCTTGCCGGAGGATGGAACGATTGTCTTTGCCGGTGATCCCGGCGCCCGCTTCCACCTGCGCTTCCAGGGATAACGTCTCCAGGACATGAAAAACGCGCCGCAGAAGCGGCGCGTTTTTCAGTTCAGCGGTCCGAATGAGACCAGGCCCGAGGCTGGTTGTAGGGGCGGTACGTGGATGTGAGCACATTTTCAAAGATCGGCGCGTCGGGCACCTCCACCCGTCTGAGGATCTGCTCGCCCGCAGCCTGCCCCAGGTCCTCCACCGGCTGGATGATGGAGTCCATCTGATTGGCGTACAGGGCGTACACATCGGAGTCATAGTCCACAAAGCTCACCAGGTCGATGTCCTGGGCCAGCTGGATGCCCTTCTGGTGGAGATAGATGATGGTCTCCGAGGCCATCAGCCCCTGACAGACGATGATGGCGTCGCACTTGCGCTCCAGCAGCTGGTCCAGGCAGGCGCAGGCGCTGTTCTCCAGGGAGTCGCCATATTGGATTAAATGCTCATCCTCCGGCAGGCCACAGTCCGCCACAGCCTGCCGATAGGCGGAGATCCGCTCCTGCGTGCTGGAGAGGCGGGGGAGGCCGCCGATGATGCCGATCCGCTGGTCGCCCTTTCCCGCCAGCCGGCATACACTGCGGTAGATGGGCTGGAAGTTGGACACGCAGACGGAGGAGTACTTCTTCGTCTCAAAGATCCGGTCCACCAGCACCACTGGAAATCCCGCGGGGATCAGGGCGTCGAACCGCTGGAAATCGTCCATGGTGCTGGCCACCAGCAGCCCGTCCACCAGTCCCGCCGTCAGCAGGCGGATGTTGGTCTCCTCCCGGTCCATATTCTCCCGGGTATTGGCGATGATGAGCTGGTAGCCGTTGGCGGAGAGATATTTTTCCACAGACTCAATCATGGTTGCGAAGAATTTATTGGCGATATCGGGCACAATAAAGCCGATGATCTTTTTCTTTCCCGTGCGGAAACTGCGGGCGGAAGCGTCCGGTGTGTATCCCAGCTCCTCGATGGCCCGGTAGACCTTCTCTTTCGTCTCGTTGGACACATACCGGGTATTGTTGATGGTGTGGGACACGGTGGCGGTGGACACTCCCGCCAGCTTCGCCACATCGCTGATGGTCACCTTCATGGGACAGCCTCCTTGCGCAATGGTTTATTGGTTTACGCAAATAATTAGCCACTTCAGTATAGGACAGCTTTCCCTCCGCGTCAAGCCCCTTTTCCCCTTGTTTCGTGTAAAAATTGTGAAATATGCCCTTTTTCTTATGGATTATCCACAACCTGCCGCAGAAAATGTTATCTGAATTGACAGTTGCAAAAAGGTCGACCGTATGATAATATACTTGTGCGATTATTAGAAAACGTTTACGCAAACGTTTCGACGGCGCGCCGCCGGTGCGTCTGATTTTGTGAAAGGAGTCTTTCCGATATGAAAACCAAGATTGGCATCAATGGCTTCGGCCGCATTGGCCGCCTCGTCTTCCGCGCCGCCCTGACCCATGACGATGTAGAGGTCGTCGGCCTGAACGATCCCTTCATGAACCCCGAGTATATGGCCTACATGCTGAAGTATGACAGCGTGCACGGCAAGTTCCCCGGCGAGGTCTCCGCCGAGGACGGCGCCCTGGTGGTCAACGGCAAGAAGTATCCTGTCTTTACCGCTATGGAGGTCAAGGATATTCCCTGGGCTTCCGTGGGTGCGGAGTATATTTGCGAGTGCACCGGCAAGCACCTGACCAAGGAGCTGTGCCAGGGTCACATTGACGCTGGCGCCAAGCACGTGGTCATGGGCGCCCCTTCCAAGGACGATACGCCCATGTTCGTCATGGGCGTCAACAACAGCAAGTACACCTCTGATATGACGTTCGTATCCAACGCCTCCTGCACCACCAACTGCCTGGCCCCCATGACTAAGGTCATCAACGACACCTTCGGCATCGAGCAGGCGCTGATGTCCACCATCCACGCCGCCACTGCCAAGCAGAAGGCTGTGGACGCCCGGGCGGGCCGGGACTGGCGTACCGGCCGCAGCGTCCTGGGCAACATCATTCCCTCCACCACCGGCGCGGCCAAGGCGGTGGGCGTGGTAATTCCGGAGCTGAAGGGTAAAATGACCGGCATGAGCTTCCGGGTGCCCACCAACGACGTGTCCGTGGTGGACCTGACCGCCCGCCTCAAGCAGCCTGCCAGCTATCATGATGTGTGCGTGGCCATGGAAAACGCCGCCCAGAACAGCATGAAGGGCATCATCACCTGCACCAACGACCAGGTGGTGTCCTCCGACCTGACGGGGTTTTCAGAGACCTGCATCTTCGATGAGACCGCCGGCATCATGCTGGACAACAACTTTGTGAAGCTGATCGCCTGGTATGACAACGAGTGGGGCTACACCAACAAGATCCTGGATCTGATGGCCTACATGCATACAGCGGACCAGAGCCGGTAATACGCTTTTTAGGGCGCGGGCAGCTGCCTGCGTCCTATTTTTTTCATATTAACATAGTACTTTGTACGTTGTCAATAAAGTACTAGACTATATTTTTCTTTATTGGGAAATAGGGTACACTTTTCTCAAACAGCAGGAGCAGTGCTTTTATGAGAAAACGTGACCCAAACAGAATAGAGATGGGACGCCGCTTTCGGGAAGCCAGAGAGCGACTCAACTGGAGCAGAGAAGTGCTTGCCGAGCGGGCCGATCTATCTGTGTCCTTTATTGCGGATTTGGAGCTGGGAAACACCGGCACCCGGCTGGAGAACTTTATCCGCCTGTGCCGCCTGCTGGATTTGAACGCCGACTATGTGCTCTTCGGCGCGCCCGGGGACGCTGTGCAGCGGATCATGGATCTGCTGCGGGACCGGGACGAAGAGACGGTCCGGGTGGTGGAGCGGACCGTGGAGGCCCTGCTGCGGGCCCTGGACGAACAGCAGACAACGTGACAGACGGCGCACGGCCAGAC
>ENA-ORTI01001526-ORTI01001526.1-human-gut-metagenome-genome-assembly--contig:-NODE-1526-length-23356-cov-4.293936_pt1 | contig 23356 bp, 21 predicted proteins | sample MGYA00242071_ERZ509191 | MGnify/ENA primary metagenome ERZ509191 (study PRJEB26280, sample SAMEA2338832) | human gut metagenome | biome: human gut; feature: human-associated habitat; material: faeces...
ATACTTTGTGTATGAATTAGTTGGCTAATTTTGTTATATTTACTGAATTTCCCTATTTACTGCCAGAGCCGCTTAGGCTGGGCTAATTTTTAACGAACTATTGAACATTTAGAACTTGATTTTAAAGAAAGAGGTATAAATGTTTTGTCCGCAATTAATGGGAATGGGAAAACAACTATTCTTTCACATATAACAGATGCTTTTTATGAATTGGCGAAAGATGTATTTCATAATGAATTTGAAGGTCGAGAAAATAAATATTATAGAGTATCTTCTTCATTGTATAATCTTAATCCTGCAAATCCTTCATATGTATATTTGCGGTTTGAATACAATGGTGAGTATATAGATTATGTTGATATTCGCAATAAATGTACGGAGGAGCAATACAATTCTGTAATTATTTTGGATTCTAAAATTGAGTTTGCAAAAATTCGTAATACACTTTCCGAATCAAATAATATCAAGTATTGGTCATTGAATGATGAGAAGAAAATAAAGGATATCTTTTCTAATTCTGTATTAACATATTTTCCTTCATATAGATACGAAACACCAAGTTATCTTAATGAACCTTATAACATCAAATTGGATTATGCAATAAAGAGTAAGTTCAATGGTTATCTTAATAATCAGATAGAAGTTATCTCAGATTTACCTACATTAGTTAATTGGTTCTTGGATGTATTACTTGATATGAAATTAAAAGAGGAAACACGATTGTTTCAAGATGGAAATAAAGTCCTTCCAATAACAATTCCTTCTGCAGAACAAAAATGTGTATGGGATAATCTTAATAAAATTGTATCAAGTGCATTATCTTCGAAACATTATAAAGGAATAGTAAGATTAGGCATAGGTAGAAGAAATAGTGGTGCAACTAGAATTGCTATTATGAATGATATACCACAAGAAACTTCAGTATGCATATGTCCCTCGATATTCAATTTATCAGCAGGTGAATTATCGTTAATTTCCATATTTGGTGAGATTTTACACCAAGCAGATAATAATTATAATAACATACAATTAAATAATATAAATGGGATAGTTTTAATAGATGAAGTTGATAAACACCTTCATATTACATTACAAAAAGAAATTTTGCCAAAGTTATTTGGACTATTCCCTAATATACAATTTATAGTTAGTTCCCACTCTCCATTCTTAAATATGGGACTTGCTGATACTATGGTAGAACGTTCCCAAATAATAGATTTGGATAATAATGGTATTACTTGTTCTCCAACCAGTAACGACCTATATAAAGAAGTTTATGATATGATGATTGGTGAGAATAATCAATTTGCCAAGAAATACTACCAATTAGAAAATACTCTTAAGGAAATAAAGAAACCTTTAGTAATAACTGAAGGCAAAACTGATATAAAATTTATTCAGAAAGCAAAGGAAGTTTTAAACTTAAACGATATAGATTTTGAGATTATAGCTCCTGATCAACAGCCAGATGGAGATTCGAACTTACAGAAGATGCTGGAACAATTGTGCAAAATAAAAAGGCCATTTCCTATTATTGGAATATTTGATAGAGATATTGAGGGTACTGTTAAAAAAATTGATATAGGAGATGATAAATATAAGAATTACGGTAATAGAGTTTATGCTTTTTGTATACCCATACCTAAGATTAGAGAAGGTAATGGACAAACAAAAATTTCAATAGAATATTTATTTTCAGATGAAGAGATTAAATCTCCTGTTGATAAAATTGGGCATAGGTTATTTTTAGGTACGGAATTCACAAGGCATTCAATGGTACATAATGAATATAATAATCTTACATTGAGTAAACCTGATGGAAAAGGTATAGATAAAATATTAGAAAACAATGGAGGGCAAGCTGTATATGATGAAAATGATAATAACATATTAGCAAAGAAGGACGATTTTGCAAATGCAGTTATAAGCGGAAATATCAAAATAAGTGTTGAAAGTTGGGAAAACTTTCGTCCAATTCTTGAAAAAATTAAGAAATTATCAGATATATAATTATGTCACACTTCAACGAACATACCCTCGAACTCTCCATCATGGAGTTATTCCAGCAGGAAGGCTACATCTATACCAGCGGAGAAGAGATTCATAAAGAAGCAGATGAAGTATTGCTGTGCGATGATATGCGTACGTATCTTCGTAACCGCTATCGAGAGACTGGTTTCATTTCCCTTGAAATAGAAAGTGTATTGGCAAAGCTGACAGCCAATACCGGATTTTCATTGTATGACAATAATGCACAGACCTATCGGCTGATGACCGAAGGGTTTTCGTTGAAGCGTGAAGATGCTGCCTTGCCCGATTTGTTTATCGAACCGATAGATTTCAGCGAGGAAGGAAGAGACAATAATCTGTTCCGTGTAGTCAATCAATTGGAAATAAAAGGAACCGAGAAGCGCATTCCTGACGGTATTGTATATGTGAATGGTCTGCCGGTAGTAGTGCTGGAATTTAAAAGTGCAGTAAAAGAAGATACTACTATTATGGATGCCTACACCCAGCTCACCGTGCGTTATCGTCGTGATATACCCGATTTGTTCAAATACAATGCGTTCGTGGTAATCAGCGATGGGGTAAACAATAAATACGGCTCGCTGTTTTCGCCTTACGATTTCTTTTATACCTGGCGAAAGGTGGAGGCGAACGACAAGGCGCTGGATGGTATCAACTCCCTGCTGACCATGGTTAAAGGATTGTTCCGCAAAGACAGATTGCTGAACGTAATCAAGGACTTTGTGTTTTTCCCCGATTCGTCGAAAAATGAGAAGAAAGTGGTTTGCCGTTATCCCCAGTTCTTTGCCACTCACAACTTGTTTGAGAATATTCGCTTACATTCCAAGCTTCGGGAAGGAGGTGATGGTAAAGGTGGTACTTACTTTGGGGCTACCGGATGTGGGAAGAGCATTACTATGCTGTTTCTTAGTAGGATGCTGATGCGTAGCCGGGAGTTTGCCAGTCCTACAATTGTCCTGATAACCGACCGTACAGACTTGGACGACCAGCTTTCCAAATTGTTTGGTACAGCTAAAAATTTTATTGGTGATGAATGTGTGATAGATGTGGAGAGCAGGGACAAACTGCGTGAGTATCTGACCGGACGGACAAGTGGCGGTGTGTTTCTTACTACCATCCATAAGTTTACGGAAGATACACGTCTCTTGTCGAAAAGGGCAAATATTATTTGTATCTCCGACGAGGCCCATCGTTCGCAGACCAATCTGGCTATGCAAGTGAAGCAGACCGAGAAGGGAGTGAGACGAAATTTCGGCTTTGCTAAATACTTGCATGATTCATTGCCTAATGCCACGTATGTGGGCTTTACAGGAACTCCGATTGATGCAACGATAGAGGTGTTTGGCGAAGTGGTGGATGCCTATACCATGACCGAATCGGTCACTGATGGTATTACCCGCCGCATTGTGTATGAGGGGCGTGCGGCAAAAGTGTTGCTCGATAATAAAAAATTGCAAGAGATAGAGAAGTATTATGCCCAATGCGCCGAAGAAGGATCCAATGAGTATCAGATAGAAGAAAGTAAGAAAGCGGTGACCAAGATGGAGCGTATCTTGGGTGATTCTGATCGTTTGCAAGCGGTGGCCGAAGATTTCATTGCACATTATGAGAAGCGAGTGGAAGAGGGAAGTACGGTAGAAGGCAAGGCCATGTTCGTCTGTTCCAACCGTACCATCGCTTTCAATCTCTACAAGAAAATTATCGCCTTGCGTCCTGAATGGATTGAGGAAACCGGAGAAAAGAAGCAGGATGAAAGTTGTCTAATGGCTGCCGAACCGTTTATCCCTTATGGTAATCAAGGACTTCCTATTGAGAAAATCAAACTGATCATGACGCGAAGTAAGGATGATGAACGGGAACTTTATGAATTGCTGGGAACAGACGATGACCGTCGGGCTTGGGCAGAAGAATATAAAAAGCCTAAATCGAACTTCAAGATAGCCATTGTGGTAGATATGTGGACGACGGGTTTTGATGTAGACTGTCTGGACACGATGTATATAGACAAACCCTTGCAGCAACATACGCTGGTGCAGACTATTTCGCGTGTGAACAGGGTGTATCCGGGAAAGGAAAAAGGTTTGGTGGTGGACTATATCGGTATTAAAAGTAATATGAATGTAGCTTTGAAACGCTACGCACAAGGGGACGATAATTCGGATTCAGTGGAGAACATCGGGCAGTCTGTGGCAATGGTGAAAGATGAACTGGATATTATCCGGCGGTTATTCGGGAGTTTTGACTATTCCGTGTTTTCTACGGGGACACCGCTGGAACAATTGGATTGCCTGAATAAGGGAGCTGAATTAATGCAGCGCACCAAGGAGCAGGAGAACTTATTCATGGGTCATGCCAGGAAACTGAAATCGGCATTCAATCTGTGTAGCAACAGTGAAGAGATAAGCTATGCCGAGCGTGAGGAAATACACTATTTTTGTGGGGTCGGTCTATTATCTATAAGCTGACAACTGGAGATACGCCGGACATTTCTCAAATGAACAGGCGGGTTGGTGAGATGATAGAAGAGGCAATACAGTCGGAAGGTGTGGAAGAAATCATTCAGATAGGCAATGACAAGGAGAATCTGGACGTGTTAAGTGAAGAATACATGGAACGATTGGGTAAACTGAAGCTGCCTAACACGAAAGTGAAGCTGATGGAACGGCTCTTGAAAACTGTCATTACAGAGTTCAAGAAAGTGAACAAGGCTAAAGGAGTGGATTTTTCCAAACGCCTGAGTGCTTTGGTTGAAAAGTATAATGAACGTAGGGATAGTGCGATTTTTGCAGATGAGGTACTGACGGAAGTTGCAAATCAAATGGCCGATTTATTAAAGGAACTGAACAAGGAAAAGAAGTCATTTCAGAATTTAGGTATCAGTTACGAGGAAAAAGCGTTTTATGATATTCTTAAATCCATTGCAAAACAATTTGGCTTTGAGTATCCTGAAGAAAAATTACTGAAGCTGGCTGCTGAGATAAAGAAGATTGTGGCTGATAAATCAAAATATACAGACTGGTCTACCCGTGATGACATTAAGGCGGAACTGAAAATGGACTTGATTCTGATATTGGCAGAATATGGTTATCCTCCGGTAACAAATGACGAAGTATTTAAAGAGATTTTAGAACAAGCAGAGAATTTTAAAAAATATAACGGATAAAAAGAGTCAATGTAAAACTGACGACTAAAAAACAAACGAAACACAACGATATTCCAGAAAAACGGCTAACTTTGTCTGTGTAAACTAAAACAAATAAAGACTATGTATACCATACAGACAAACGCTTCCGGTACACGGAGCATGCAAATATCAGAAGAACATCTGAATACCATCGAAAAATATGCCCTCTTCCAGCAACTCATTGACAGCACAGGTATCATCGACGAATCGGTATTAGACAAACTGAAACTGAACATCCGCTCACTGCTGACTTCCATCGACGGCGATACCAAAGACCTGCTGGACCTCTGCCTGGACGTCATCTACCACGACAACATGAAAGCTTTCGGTCTGCACCAGCTCATCATGCTCTACATCAAGTGGGAACGCGAAAAAGGAAACATCGAAGAAGAAACGGAAGAAGAAGCATAAAACCGATTGATTTCTTTGACTCACATACCATGCCCCGGATTACACTTAATCAGGGAGTGACGAATGAATCAACAAGACATAAACAATATCGGAATAAATTCCGGCCTTAGTTTTGAGGCGAAAAAGCGGAGAAACGGTTCCCGACGAAAAGAAGCGCAGGCTGTCTGAGCGAAGCGAGTTCCTGCGCTTCCGGCGGGAAGCGATTCGTAGCCGCCTCAAAACGGAAGCCGGCGTTTTTTCTTTTTGTTACCTTTTTCTTTTTGACGCCAAAAAGAAAAAGTAATAAAAAATAACCCTAACAACAGAAAACAGATTGAAAAACTATAACCTGACAGACTGGTTACCCACAACCAAGAAAGAAGTGGAGTTGAGAGGATGGGATGAACTGGACGTCATCCTGTTCAGTGGTGACGCATACGTAGACCATCCTTCGTTCGGTGCCGCCGTCATCGGCCGGATGCTGGAATCGCAAGGACTGAAAGTAGCCATTGTACCCCAACCCAACTGGCGGGACGACTTGCGCGACTTCAAGAAACTGGGACGTCCACGGCTTTTCTTCGGCGTATCGGCCGGATGTATGGACAGTATGGTAAACAAATACACCGCCAACAAGCGCCTGCGTAGCGAAGACGCCTATACACCCGACGGACGCCACGACATGCGGCCGGAATACCCGAGTATCGTCTACACACAGATTCTGAAACAGTTGTATCCCGATGTACCGGTCATACTGGGAGGTATCGAGGCATCTCTCCGCCGACTGACACATTACGACTACTGGCAGGATAAGGTACGCCCTTCCATCCTGTTGGATTCGGGAGCCGACCTGCTCATCTACGGTATGGGAGAAAAGCCGATTACAGACCTGTGCCAGCGGTTGAAGGAATCGGACCAACTGCCGAAAGATTTGCCTCAGACAGCTTACCTCTGCCGGGCAAACGAATTCCAGCCACAGGAAGGTGACCTGCAGCTTCATTCGCACGAAGACTGCCTGAAGGACAAACGGAAGCAGGCAGAAAATTTCCGGCACATCGAAGAAGAATCGAACAAGTATCAGGCTGCACGTATCTACCAGCAAACCGGAAAACAGGTAGTAGTAGTCAATCCGCCTTATCCGCCCATGAGTCAGGGCGAACTGGACATGTCGTTCGACCTGCCCTACACACGTCTGCCTCATCCCAAATACAAGAACAAACGTATTCCGGCATATGAAATGATAAAGTTCTCGGTGAACATCCACCGCGGATGTTTCGGCGGTTGTGCTTTTTGTACCATCTCTGCCCATCAGGGAAAGTTCATCGTCAGCCGGAGCAAGGAAAGCATCCTAAAGGAAGTAAAAGCCATCACGGAAATGCCGGATTTCAAAGGCTACCTGAGTGACTTGGGTGGACCGTCGGCCAATATGTACAGCATGCACGGTAGAGACGAATCCCTCTGCAAGCGCTGTAAACGTCCGTCGTGTATTCACCCGAAGGTATGCCCGAACCTGAATACCGACCACCGTCCGCTGCTGGACATCTATCATGCTGTAGATGCCCTGCCAGGCATCAAGAAAAGCTTCATCGGCAGTGGAGTACGTTACGACCTGTTGCTACACGAAAGCAAAGACCCTGCGGTAAACCAGAGTACGGCAGCCTACACGCGCGAACTGATTACCCGCCACGTGAGCGGACGGCTGAAAGTAGCTCCCGAACATACCAGTGACCGGGTATTGTACCTGATGCGGAAACCGCCTTTCGAGCAGTTCTACCGCTTCAAGCGCATCTTCGACAAGCTGAATCAGGAACTGAATCTCCGCCAGCAGCTTATCCCCTACTTCATCAGCAGCCATCCGGGATGTACGGAAGAAGACATGGCCGAACTGGCGGTCATCACCAAGAACCTGGACTTCCATCTGGAACAGGTACAGGACTTCACCCCTACCCCGATGACCGTAGCGACAGAAGCCTGGTACACGGGATTCCATCCGTACACACTGGAACCGGTCTTCTCGGCCAAGACCCAGAAAGAGAAACTGGCCCAACGCATGTTCTTCTTCTGGTACAAGCCTGAGGAACGCCGCAACATCATCAGCGAATTGAAGCGCATGGGACGAAATGACCTGATAGACAAACTGTATCAGAAGAAACGCTGATTCGAACCGACTATACCTCAATTAAGGTATTTGCCTGTAACGCAAACAACCCTATCTTTGCCCCCGGAAAAAGAATGATATGAAGATAGCAGCATTACTTTCGGGAGGCGTAGACAGTGCCGTAGCGGTACACCTCCTGTGCGAACAAGGATACAGACCCGACCTGTTTTATATTAAGATAGGTATGGACACCGACGAATCATTGAGCTGTACAGCAGAAGAAGACATCGAACTGGCTACGGCAATTGCCCGGAAATACGGACTTTCCTTCGACATCATCGACTTGCAGAAAGAATATTGGGAAAACGTGGTAGCCTATACCATCGACAAGGTAAGACAGGGCTTCACGCCCAATCCGGACGTGATGTGCAACAAGCTCATCAAGTTCGGCTGTTTCGAAGAAAAAGCAGGATATGCCTACGACAAGATTGTGACCGGACATTATGCCTCTACCGAAGAAGTCGATGGAAAAGTATGGTTGGCAACCGCCAAAGACCCGGTAAAGGACCAGACCGATTTTCTGGCTCAAATCAATTACCTGCAGGTCTCCAAGCTCTGGTTCCCGCTAGGAGGTTACCTGAAGCATGAAATCCGCGAGATAGCCGAACAAGCCAAGCTCCCCAGCGCCAGACGCAAGGACAGCCAAGGTATCTGTTTCCTCGGTAAAATCAATTACAACGATTTCATCCGACGTTTTCTGGGAGAGAAAGAAGGAAAGATTATCGAACTGGAAACCGGCAGACAACTGGGTATCCACAAAGGATTCTGGTTCCACACCATCGGACAGCGGAAAGGCCTGGGACTGGGTGGAGGTCCATGGTTTGTCGTAGAAAAAGATACGGAGGGAAACATCCTGTACGTATCGCGGGGCTATGATACCGAGAAGCAATACGGAAACGAATTCCGCCTGGTAGATTTCCATTTCATCACAGAAAATCCGTGGACGGATACAGCGACTCCAATCTGCTTCAAGATACGCCACACAGACTGTTTCCAGAAAGGAACACTGATGAATACTCCCGGAGGTTACCGGATTATAAGTGAAGAAAAGCTGCAGGGAATTGCCCCGGGACAATTCGGAGTCATTTATGGCAAGGATGCACACTTGTGTATCGGTAGCGGAGAAATACGGACGGTGAAATAAGACACCGCCCGTTTTTTCGTTATTGGGCAGCCTTCTGGAACTGTTCAATCAGAGAAGTAAGGTTGGCAGTAAACAGACGGGCAGAGATAGCCAGCAGAATGATACCGAAAAACTTACGGATAACATAGATACCTCCCTTTCCTAACACACGTTCAATACGGTCAGTCATCCGAAGTACAATGTATACCCATACCATATTCAGAATCAATGCCAGTACGATATTGACAGGAGCATACTCGGCACGTAACGACAGCAAGGTGGTAAAGGCACCGGCTCCAGCCAGTAACGGAAAGACCAACGGAACCAAGGTAGCTTCCTTGATAGGTCCTGTATTCTTGAAAATCTCTACATCCAGAATCATTTCGAGCGACATCATGAAAATCACAAAGGCACCGGCTACGGCAAACGAAGCGATGTCTACCTGAAACAGGCGGAGCATCATATCGCCGGCATAAAAGAATCCCAAGAGCAGGGCAAAAGCAATAAGTGTAGCCTTCATGGAATTGACCGAACGGCCCTTTTGTTTCAAATCCAAAATGATAGGAATGGAACCGATGATATCGATTACTGCAAACAGCACGATGAATGCGCTCAAAAATTCCTGAAAATTAAAAGTACCCATAAGTCTAAGTTTAAATCTGTACGCAAAGATAATCTTTTTCAGTTAAAAACCACATACCAAAGCCAGCTATCGGACACGAATAAACAAAAAAAGATAAAACCACAAAAAAATTCGTTGAGAAAAAAGAAATTATCGTTAACTTTGTGTGTTAAACAGTTCTTTAACAAAGTTAATTGGCATATGGAAATCACAATGTATGATAAGTTGTTGCAATTACCCCTGTTTCAAGGGTTATGCAAGACTGATTTTACCAATATTCTGGAAAAAGTCAAATTACATTTTCAGAAATATACACCCGGCTCTTACCTGATAAAACAGAACGAACCGTGCAACCACCTTGTATTCATTCTATCGGGACAAATCCAATCTGAATCGACAGATGAAGCTCACGGATATACCATTCAGGAAGAACAGGAAAGCCCGACCATCATCGAGCCTTATTCTCTGTTCGGCATGATGACGAATTATACAGCTTCCTACCAGGCACTGACAGAAGTACATACGGTCATGATAGACAAAAAATACGTATTGACCCAACTGAACAACTATACCATCTTCCAACTGAACTTACTGAATATCCTCAGCAACCGGGCACAGATGGCCTACCAGAAGCTGTGGAATTCACACATCGGTTCTACGATAGACAAAATCACCAACTTCCTGCAACTGCGCTGTACATCGCCTGCCGGACAAAAGATCCTGTACATCAAGATGGAAGACCTGGCCGAACTGATAGATGACACCCGTATCAATGTATCGAAGGTACTCAACGAACTGCAACAACAGGAACTGATAGAGCTGAGCCGGAAGAAAATCATCATTCCGGACCTGAACCGACTGGTAGCCTATAAAGAACGGAAGATATCCGACGATTCTCCGGAAGAAGAGACCACAGAAACAGGAAACAGCCTTTAAAGACCGACTCCTTTTCATTTTTTGCAAGTAAATAAACTGTTATGGAAAATCCTTTATTACAACCTTACCATACACTTCATGATGCTACTCCCTTTGACCGCATCCGACTGGAAGATTACGAACCGGCCATCCGGAAGGGTATGGAAGCAGAAGATGCAGAAATCAAACAAATCATAGAAAACCCGGAAGCACCGACATTTGCCAATACGGTATTGGCGCTGGAACAAAGCGGAAAACTGCTGGACCGGGTGACTACTGTCCTCTTCAACCTGATGAGTGCAGAGACTTGTGACGAACTGGATGCAATAGCCGAAAGAATGATGCCGGAACTTTCTGAACACGCCAACAACATCAGCCTCAACGAAAAGTTGTTCGATCGCATCAAACAGGTTTACCTGCAGAAAGACCAGATTACCCTGACTCAGGAAGAGCGGAAACTGCTGGAGAAAACATACGACGGATTCCAACGGAACGGTGCCAACCTGTCTGAAAAAGATAAGGAAACATACCGGAACTTGAGTATGGAACTCAGTTCACTCACCTTGAAGTTCTCACAGAATCACCTGAAAGAGACCAATAAATACGAACTGGTACTGACCGATGAAACAGATCTGGAAGGACTACCGGAAAGTACCCGGGAAGCAGCTGCACTGACAGCCAAGGAAAAAGGGAAAGAAGGATGGGTCATCACACTGCAAGCCCCCAGTTATGTACCCTTCATGAAATACAGCAAGAGACGTGACTTGCGGAAACAACTGTACATGGCCTACAATACCCAGTGTACCCACGACGACGAGTTCAACAACGAAAAAATCGTAAAGAAACTGGTGAACCTGCGCATGCAGATAGCCCAACTGCTGGGATTTACCGATTATGCAGACTATGTACTGCGCAAACGTATGGCCGAAGACAGCACTCATGTCTACAAACTGCTGAACGACCTGCTGGAAGCCTATACTCCGAAAGCGCTGCAGGAAGTAGAAGAAATCAAGCAACTGGCTTGCAGAATGGAAGGGGAAGACTTCCAACTGATGCCTTGGGATTTCTCCTACTACGCAGAAATACTGAAAGAACAGAAATATGCCTTGAACGAAGAAGAACTGCGCCCCTACTTCGAACTGGAGCAGGTAAAACAAGGAGTATTCGGACTTGCCACAAGGCTGTACGGTATCACCTTCAAAAAAAATAAAGACATACCGGTTTATCACCCGGATGTACAGGCTTATGAAGTATTCGACCGTGACGGAAATTATCTGGCTGTACTCTATACCGATTTCCATCCTCGTGCCGGAAAACGTTCAGGTGCCTGGATGACCAGCTACAAGGAACAATGGATAGATAGTGACGGAACCAACAGTCGACCACATGTTTCCGTAACCATGAATTTCACGAAACCTACTGCTGAAAAGCCGGCACTGCTGACTTTCTCGGAAGTGAACACTTTCCTCCACGAATTCGGCCATGCTCTGCACGGTATATTCGCCAACACCCGCTTCCAATGTATGAGCGGCACCAATGTCTACTGGGACTTTGTGGAACTCCCTTCGCAGATTATGGAGAACTTTGCGACAGAAAAAGAATTCCTGAACACGTTTGCCCGGCATTACCAGACCAGAGAACCGATTCCGGAAACACTCATCCAACGGATTATCGACGCCTCCAACTTCAATGTGGCATACGCTTGTCTGCGCCAGGTCAGCTTCGGCCTGCTGGACATGGCCTGGTATACAAGACAGACTCCGTTCGAAGGCGACGTTAAAGCTTATGAAAAAGCTGCCTGGAAGAAAGCCCAGGTACTGCCCCAACCGGAGGAAACCTGTATGAGTGTTCAGTTCGGCCATATTATGTCGGGAGGCTATTCCGCCGGTTACTACAGCTACAAATGGGCGGAAGTACTGGACGCAGACGCTTTCTCGGTATTCAAGGAAAAAGGAATCTTCAATACCGACGTAGCCCGTTCATTCAGAGAAAACATCCTGTCGAAAGGTGGAACAGAACACCCGATGACGCTCTACAAACGTTTCCGTGGACAGGAACCCACTATTGACGCATTATTAAAAAGAAACGATATAAAACGATGAAAGTATTCCTACAATCTATCAGACTGTATACCCTGCTACTGGCAACTCTCTTTTTAGGAGGATGCAACCAGGAAGACAACATTGAAGAAATCTTCTGTAGCGGCCAGTGGTCTTTGGTCAACTTCTTCGAGACCCAGAATTGGGAGTCAACCAACAGCCACGGAGATACTCCGATCATTACCAAACCGGAGACAGGCAAGAACTGGATTTCCATCACGTTCTACAACGACGGAAGCGTCAAAGGAGCATTAACCGAGGGTGAATTTACCGCCAAATGGCAAGGAGACGCTTCTACCCGTACGGTTTCTATCACACAGATAAAAACGACGGTTTCGCCTACCGGAACCAGCAAAGATTTCATTGAACGGCTGAAACAAGTGAGATATTACAAGGGTGACAGCCGTACACTACAACTGGCTCCGGAAGCACGGACTTCTTATATCCAATTAAAGCATAATGACGACTAATCACATGGAAACACAAGAAAAGAAACAGGAGCTATTGGACAAACGCTACATGCGGATGGCAGAAATCTGGGCAGAAAATTCCTACTGCCAGCGGCGGAAAGTAGGAGCCCTGATCGTAAAGGACAAAATGATTATCTCAGACGGATATAACGGAACACCGTCCGGTTTTAAGAACGTGTGCGAAGATGAAAACAACCTCACACACCCATACGTACTACATGCAGAAGCCAATGCTATTACAAAAATAGCCCGCTCCAGCAACAGTAGCGAAGGGGCAACACTATACGTCACTGCTTCACCTTGCATCGAATGTGCCAAACTTATCATTCAGGCAGGGATAAAAAGAGTAGTCTACGGGGAGAAATATCGTCTGGAAGACGGATTACGTCTGCTGGAAAAAGCAAACATTGAAACAGTATATATCAATCCAAACGAAGAGAAGAGCAATGAAAAGTAACAGAAACCGTTTAATGCCGATATTGATTGCCGCCTGCCTGGTGGCAGGAATCCTGATCGGTACATTCTACGCCAATCACTTTTCCGGAAACAAACTGGGTATTATCAACACCTCATCCAACAAACTGAATGCCTTGTTGAGAATTATCGATGACCAATATGTAGATACAGTAAAAATGAATGACCTGGTAGAACAAGCCATGCCACTGATTCTATCGGAACTGGATCCACATTCTTCTTATATCCCAGCCAAGGACATGGAAGAGGTCAGCGCAGATCTGAAAGGAAGTTTCAGCGGAATCGGTATCCAGTTTACCATTCAGGATGATACCATCCACATCAACAGTGTCATCCAGGGAGGTCCCTCTGAAAAAGTTGGTCTGATGGCCGGTGACCGCATTGTATCAGTCGATGATTCTGCCTTTGTAGGTAAGATAGTGACCAACAATGAAGCCATGAAACGCCTGAAAGGCAAAAAAGGAAGTAAAGTCAAACTGGGCATCTTCCGTCAAGGAGAAAAAGATATTCTACAGTTCACTGTCGTACGCGGAGACATCCCTGTAAAAAGTATCGATGCCGCCTATATGATTGATGAAAAGTTCGGATATATCAAAGCCAACAAATTCGGCGAAACAACTTACGCGGAACTGCTGATAGCACTGGCTCAACTGAATCAGGCCGACTGTGAAGGAATTATCATGGACCTGCGCGGAAATACGGGAGGATATATGGCAGCCGCCATTCAGATGGTCAACGAATTCCTTCCGAATAACCGTCTCATCGTCTACACCCAGGGACGAAAATCACCACGGGAGGACTATAACTCAAACGGAACAGGAAGCAGCCAGAAAATGCCGCTGGTAGTACTGGTGGATGAAGGCTCAGCTTCTGCCAGCGAAATCTTTGCCGGAGCGATTCAGGATAATGACCGTGGAACCATCATCGGCCGACGCTCATTCGGAAAAGGACTTGTACAGCAACCTATCGAATTCAGTGATGGTTCGGCTATCCGCCTGACTATTGCCCGTTACTATACCCCTTCGGGAAGATGCATCCAAAAACCTTATGAAAAAGGAAAAGGTGAAGAATATGAGCTTGACTTGCTTACCCGCTATGAACACGGAGAATTTTTCTCTGCCGACAGCATCAAACAGAATACCAAGGAAATCTATCATACCCGTCTGGGACGTACTGTATACGGAGGTGGAGGTATCATGCCGGATATTTTCGTACCACAGGATACCACAGGTATGACCAGCTATTTCCGCATGGCAGCCAACCGGGGAATGATTATTCGCTATACATTCGAATATACAGACCAAAACCGTAGCAAAATGTCGGAATTTGAGACTCCAGACAAATTGGAAAATTACCTGAAGACACAGAATGTACTGGACAAGTTTGCTACATGGGCAGAAAAGAAAGGGCTGAAACGACGCAACCTGATGATGCTGAAATCGAAAAGACTGTTCGAAACAGCTCTCTACGGCAATATCATCTACAACATGCTCGGAATGGAAGCTTATATCCAATACTTGAATAAGAGCGACAAGACAGTACAAAAAGCACTGGAAGTATTGAAAGAAGGGAAATCATTCCCCGAAGCCCCAGTACCGACAAATAACCCAAAGAACGATGAAAAAACAGTTGCGCAATTGGATACGACAGCAGAAAAAACAATACTCCCCACTCCAACTTACGACGTGGTCTACCAGCTTGCTTGACAAGCTGACAGACCACCCTCGGTTCAAGGAGGCAAAAACGGTTCTACTTTACTACTCGTTGCCCGATGAGGTACAGACTCATGAATTTGTAGAACGTATCAGTCAGGAAAAACAAGTGGTACTTCCGGTTGTGAAAGGCGACGAACTGGAACTGCGGAGGTATTCCGGAAAAGCCGATTTGAAGAAAGGAAGTTTCGGAATTGATGAACCTACCGGAGAAATCGTAACAGATTTCTCCGATATTGATATAGCCATTATTCCAGGAGTAGGTTTCGACAAGCAGGGAAACCGTTTAGGAAGAGGAAAAGGATATTATGACCGCCTACTTCCGAAATTACAAAGTTATAATATCGGTATATGCTTCTCGTTTCAGATAGTTCCAGAAATCCCGACAGAGCCCTTTGATTGCCCGATGGATGAAGTCTGGACCCAAGAAGGATGTATCAGCGAAAAACAATATTCACTATAACCTGCGCACCGACATGCGCGTTCAGATTCCGTACCAGCATCTCTCTTCCCATCATCAGTTCCTGACGAAGAACCGACGAAGAGAGATGCACGTACAGAACCTGATTCTTAATATACAGATTAGTAGTATATTTGTAAATAGAAGGACCTACCACATCTTTCCAAGACTCTACCAACCGATACTCATTCAACGGAGTTTCCAATCCTTCTTGACGTAACAACTGACGAATAACATCGCCTACCTGTTCAGTATTATTCCGCTTCATGAGCTTCCTCCTTCCGTTCCGTCACTATCCCATCATCAACTTCAAAGAGTTTATAGTCTCCATCTATCTTCTTCAGAATCTTATCCAAGTGATCACGGTTAGTATCCGTTATGAAAATCTGTCCGAAATTGTCACCTGCCACCAGTTTCACAATCTGTTCTACCCGTGAGGCATCCAATTTATCAAAAATATCATCCAGCAAGACCAAAGGAGTTGTCTGACTCCCCGTCCTCTTCAGAAATTCAAACTGAGCCAGCTTCAAGGCTATAAGATAAGTCTTGTTCTGTCCTTGTGACCCTTCCCGCTTGATAGGAAATTCACTAAGCCTCATAATCAAATCATCCTTATGCACTCCCTTCAAAGAATACCCCATAATACGGTCACGCTGCCTACTCTCCTTAATCAACTGCAACAAATCTCCTTGCGCAGCATGCGATTCGTAAGCCAAACTGACCTCTTCCCTGTCCTGAGAAATATAAGCATAGTAAGACTGGAAAACCGGAATGAATTCATCGATAAACGCTTTCCGCTTCTGATAGACGACAGCACCGGCTGCAGCCATCATCTCCTCCCATACCACCATCAGTTCCTCCTCAGGCTCAACATCTGATTTCAACAACGTATTCCGCTGCATCAATGCTTTATTATAACGGATAAGCGCCTCCAGATATTCACGATCAAACTGCGAAATCACTACATCCATAAAACGACGACGCTCCTCACTTCCACCGGCTATCAGCAAAGAATCAGCCGGCGATACCAATACCAGAGGAATGAACCCAATATGATCGGACAGACGGGTATATTCCTTTTTGTTACGCTTAAACTGTTTCTTCTGCTTCCGTTTCAATCCACAATACACCTCTTCAGGTTCCAATGTGTCAGTTTCATAAAATCCTTGAATAACGAAAAAATCCTGATTGTGACGGATGTTCTGCGAGTCAATAGGATTCGTCGCACTTTTGCAGAATGACAGGTAATAGACTGCGTCCAACAAATTGGTTTTTCCCATCCCGTTTTTACCGATGATGCAATTCATCTTCCGGGAAAATGAAAGTTCAGCTTGTTCTAAGTTCTTATAGTTTAAGATGGAGATGCGTTTCAGCCACATAATGAATTTGTATTTTACGCACAAAAATAGCAATAAAAGAAAGATAGGTAAAAAAACATGCCCACAAATTTCATTAATACGTATAAATGCCTTACTTTTGCTGTCCGAAATATCGCCTTATCAGAAAATATAAAAAAACAAAAATAAAAATGACAGGAAAAAATCAAACTCATGATCCATTGAATGTAGATGAAGCATTGGTATCTTCAGAAGCATTCCTCTTAAAAAACAAAAATGTGCTGCTGGGAGCAGTCATCGCAGTAGTAGTTATCGTATGTGGCTTCTTAGGATACAGACATTTCATCTCAGCCCCTAACGAACTGAAAGCTTCTGAAGCACTTTTTAAAGGTGAACAATATTTTGGTTCAGATGAATACGAAACAGCTCTGAACGGAGACAAACAAGGATTTGACGGTTTTATCAAAATAGCTGATGAATTCAGTGGAACTAAAGCTGGTAACCTGGCTAACGCCTATGCAGGAATCTGCTATGCACAATTGGGCAAATACGAAGATGCAAGCAAATACCTGAATCAGTTCAGTGCGGACGACCAATTGGTTTCTCCGGCTATATTAGGTACGTTGGGTAACTGCTATGCACAGATGGGACAATTAGACAAAGCTGCCGCTACCCTATTGAAAGCAGCCGACCGTGCAAACAGTACCGCACTGAGCCCTATTTACTTGATTCAAGCTGGACAAATTCTGGAAAAACAAGGCAAAAATACTGAAGCAGTAGAAGCTTACAAACAGGTAAAGAATAAATATGCCAATTCTTACCAGGCTATGGATATCGATAAATACATCGAACGCGCTTCCAAATAAATTGCAATAAATTTATCCATAATAATTAGAAGAACGGATTTCACAGTTCACACGGCCAAATGTCGCTGTGGCTATGTGAAACCCGTTTCTTTTTTATCTAAATCTTATCTTATATATCGTATGGCAACAGCTTATCACAATCTTTCTGATTACGATTTCAATTCGGTACCTGACGCTTCAGCTATGCGTTTCGGTATTGTAGTATCCGAATGGAACAGCAACATTACAGGCGCATTGCTGGAAGGTGCTGTAAACACACTGAAAAAGCATGGAGCAAAAGAAGAAAATATCCTGGTACAGACTGTACCCGGAAGTTTCGAACTGACATTCGGATCGGCACAGATGATTAAAAGCGGAAAAGTGGATGCAGTCATCGCCATTGGCTGTGTGGTACGCGGAGATACCCCTCATTTCGATTATGTATGCGCCGGTACTACGCAAGGAATTGCCCAACTAAACGCAACATCCGATGTTCCAGTCATTTACGGACTAATTACAACCAACAATATGCAACAGGCAGAAGACCGTGCTGGAGGTAAGTTAGGAAACAAAGGAGACGAATGTGCAATTACAGCAATAAAAATGATCGATTTTATTTGCAGATTAAAAAAATAATCGTACCTTTGCATCGCAATTGAGAAACGAAGTTAATCAAAAGTTTTTCAAAAGCGAATGGGCAAATACCAGAGTGGCCAAATGGGGCAGACTGTAAATCTGCTGTCTTTCGACTTCGGTGGTTCGAATCCATCTTTGCCCACAAAAAATTGCGGAAGTAGCTCAGTTGATAGAGCATTAGCCTTCCAAGCTGAGGGTCGCGGGTTTGAGTCCCGTCTTCCGCTCATGAAAAAAGCCTGTCTTTCGACAGGCTTTTTTCGTATCCTTTTCTTACTTATTTCCGGAAAGGAGGTTTCACTACCTGCGCTTTCAGTTTTCTTCCACGATTGTCCAGATAAATCTCCGTACCCGGCTTACTGTATTCGGTCTTCACGTATCCCATACCGATACCTATCTTACGCATAGGCGACATGGTTCCTGAAGTGACCTGACCAATAGGCTCTCCGGCTTCATTCAGCAACGCATAGCCATGACGGGGAATTCCACGGTCAATCATCTCAAAACCTACTAATTTCCGGCTGACACCTTCTGCTTTTTGTTTCTCCAAGGCTGCACGATTGGTAAAATTCTTACCCTCCACAAACTTGGTAATCCAGCCCAATCCGGCTTCCAACGGAGAGGTTTCATCCGTAATGTCATTCCCGTACAGACAGAAGCCCATTTCCAGACGCAGTGTATCGCGAGCACCCAAGCCTATCGGCTTGATGCCAAACTCCTGACCTGCTTCGAAAATCGCATCCCAGATTTTCATGGCTACTTCCGGATAAAAATATAATTCAAAGCCCCCGGCTCCGGTGTATCCGGTATTGGAAATAATCACATTCGGTACTCCAGCAAATTCACCAACTTTGAATGTATAATAAGGAATGGATGACAAATCTACGGAAGTCAGTTTTTGAAGCGTTTCGCAAGCCTTTGGCCCCTGAATGGCCAGCTGGGCCATACGGTCGGAAGAATTCTCCAGTTCCGCCCCTACCCGATTATGAGCCACACACCAGTTCCAGTCCTTTTCAATGTTTGCCGCATTGACTACCAACAGGTATTTATCCGGTTCGTATGCATACACCAACAGGTCGTCCACAATTCCTCCGGTCTCATTAGGAAAACAAGTGTACTGCACCTTGCCCGGTGTAAGCACAGCAGCGTTATTGGAAGTCACTTCCTGAATAAATTCGAGTGCATGAGGGCCTTTTACCCAAAATTCACCCATGTGAGATACATCAAAGACACCCACCGAATGGCAAACTGTGAGATGTTCATCAATAATTCCTGAATATTCAATCGGCATGTTGTAACCCGCAAACTCATGCATCTTGGCTCCGAGTGCAATGTGTTTCTCGGTAAATGGAGTTGTTTTCATAAGGTATATATTAAGGTTGATAAATAAGTTGCGAGTCCGACCTCGGCAAGGCGAACCCGCAACCGTTGTATAATTAGCAGTATCTTTTAGCAGTAAGTTCCGCAATCTTCACTACCACATTCATGGCTTTCTCGATAGACTGTACAGGAACAAACTCATAACGTCCGTGGAAATTCAATCCGCCGGCAAAGATATTCGGACACGGAAGCCCTTTGAATGAAAGCTGCGCACCGTCCGTACCTCCACGAATTGCTTTTACTTTCGGAGTCACCCCAGCTTCCTGCATTGCTGCAAAAGCTATATCAATGATATGCATCAACGGTTCCACCTGCTGGCGCATGTTATAGTACTGGTCTTTCAGCTCTACGGTAACCGTACCCTCTCCGTACTTCTCGTTCAACTGTGCAGCATAGTTCAGCAAAGCCTGCTTACGTGCTTCAAACTTCTCACGGTCATGGTCGCGAACAATATATGAAAGCACCGTATTTTCCACTTCACCTTCCATACCAATCAGATGATAGAAGCCTTCGTATCCTTCCGTCGTACCCGGTGTTTCATTTGCAGGCAACAGAGAAGCATATTCATTGGCCACCAACAAAGAGTTAATCATCTTGTTCTTTGCATATCCCGGGTGTACATTACGTCCCTTTACCCGAATCTTTGCAGCTGCGGCATTGAAATTCTCAAATTCCAGTTCACCGACTTCTCCTCCGTCCATGGTATAAGCCCATTTCGCACCGAATTTCTCTACATCAAACTTGTGAGCTCCCAGACCGATTTCCTCATCCGGATTAAAACCGATACGAATATCACCATGCTTGATTTCCGGATGTGCAATCAGATAAGCCACCGCACCTACAATTTCTGCAATTCCGGCTTTATCGTCCGCCCCCAACAAGGTATGACCGTCGGTCACAATCAAATCCTCACCTACATGATCCAGTAGTTCCGGGAAATTAACAGGAGACAGAATGATATTCTCCTCCGCACACAGAGGAATATCCTTTCCATCGTATTTCTCTACGATACGCGGTTTCACATTCTCTCCGCTCATATCGGGACTGGTATCCATGTGGGCAATAAAGCCGACCACCGGAACCTCATGGTCCACATTCGAAGGAAGTGTGGCAAACAAATACCCGTTTTCATCCAAGGAAATATCTTTCAATCCCAGTTCCTCCAGCTCCGTTTTCAGGTATTGCGCAAATACCATCTGCTTCGGCGTACTCGGAGTGACACCGGTCGATTCGTCCGACTGCGTATCAAAAGTCACATACTTTAAAAAGCGTTCAATTACTGTCATATCACTTTATTGTTTACAAATATCTTACTTTTGTAAAAGTAAAAAATACCCAGAGAATGACCAAAAGACTTACCATTTTTTATCAGAACGCAAGGATGATTTACCTACTTACGGCAAAAATCCAGACACCAGTCTGACTTTTAAGTTAAAAAGACAAGGGAATCCAAAAACTCTTAAAATAAGCCCAATCAGATTCGGCCCTTTTTTGTAATTTTGTCGCATGAAAAAATACTTACTCATTTGCATCTATTGCCTGTTCATCGTAGCAGGATATGCACAAGAATCTCTTCAAGACAGTCTGCCACACCATCAATTGACAGAAAAAGAGCTCAAGAAACAGAAAAAAGCAGCCCGCAATTTTCATTATAACATATTGGGAGGACCGAGTTATACCCCTGATTTTGGCTTGCTGATAGGCGGAAGTGCCCTGATGACATTCCGCATGAACCCGAAAGACACCACCATGCGCCGTTCAGTTATCCCTGCTTCCGTAGCTTTCATGTTCAACGGGGGACTGAATCTGGTAGTCAAGCCACAGCTTTTCTTCAAGAACGACCGCTTCCGTATCTTCGGACAGTTTACATTCAAGAATACCCAAGAAAACTTCTATGGGGTGGGATACGATACCAACAAGAATTATGTACGAAGCGATACGACCAGCCAGTATCGCTACAGCGGCATACAGATTAATCCGTGGTTCCTTTTCCGTTTGGGAGAAAGTAACTTCTTTGCAGGTCCACAGATTGACATTACCTATGACCACATCATGGATCCAGCCAAGTACCTGGTGGAACAGCCTGATTACAAACGTGCAGGAGGTACCGCCGACGGCTACAAGGATTTCAGTTCCGGAGTAGGTTTCCTGCTTACTTACGACACACGCGACGTTCCAGCCAACCCTTACAAAGGTCTCTACTTCGACTTAAGAGGGCTGATATACCAGAAGTTTTTAGGCAGTTACTCTAACTTCTCTCATCTGGAACTGGACTACAGACAGTACAAGAGCGTCGGGAAACGAAAGGTAGTGGCATGGACGGTACAGAGTAAGCACTCTTTCGGGCACAATCTTCCGCTAAATAAATACGTACTGAGCGGTACTCCTTTCGACTTGCGAGGATATTACATGGGGCAGTACCGCGATAAATCTTCGCACGTGGCACTGGCCGAATATCGCCAGATGTTCAATACCGACCAGAGCAATTGGATTAAAAGAGTAATCAATCGTCTAGGCTTCGTAGCCTGGGGAGGATGCGGATTTATGGGACCTACCCCCGGAAAAATAGAAGGAGTGCTTCCTAATGCCGGCCTAGGACTTCGCATAGAAGTACAGCCCCGCATGAATGTCCGCCTGGATTTAGGACGCGATTTCACCAACAAGCAGAATCTGTTTTATTTCAACATGACCGAAGCGTTCTAAACACCGACATTCATACCTCTTCACCAAGGAGAATTTCAAAGAGTTTTTATGTATAAAAAAGGGAGGTTCGTTTGAACCTCCCTTTCTATATTTATATTCAGCAAAATTCATCAGAAACAGCTGGAACCATCGAAGCAATGTGTACAAACCTTGCACTTCGGTAAACCAATAGCCTCAATCAAGGTTTCCAGCGTATTGAACTTCAATGAGGTCAATCCGAAACGGGCACGAATACGTTCTACCAGTTCCTTGTATTCCGGAGAATCTGTAGTAGCATATTTGTCGAGTTTAGCATTTTCATCACCCTCAATTTCCTTGATGATACGACGGGTTATCAACTCCATATCTCCCTTAGAAGATGTAAAGCCAATGAAAGGACATCCGTAAATCAGCGGCGGACAAGCAATACGCATGTGTACCTCTTTTGCTCCGTAATCGTAAAGAATGTTCACATTGTCACGAAGCTGAGTACCACGTACAATAGAATCATCGCAGAACAACAGACGCTTGCCTTGCAACATGGCACGGTTAGGAATCAACTTCATCTTGGCTACCAGCGAACGCATGCTCTGGTTGCTCGGAGTAAAACTTCTGGGCCAAGTCGGGGTGTACTTGGCTATAGCACGATGATAAGGAATTCCCTTACCTTCTGCATAACCTAAAGCCATACCTACTCCCGAATCAGGAATACCGCAGGCACAGTCCACTTCAGACTCATCTGTCTGCCCCATCTTGTATCCGCTCATGAAGCGAACTTCTTCCACATTCTTACCTTCATAACAAGAAACAGGGAAACCGTAATATACCCACAAGAAAGAGCAGATCT
>ENA-ORTI01001532-ORTI01001532.1-human-gut-metagenome-genome-assembly--contig:-NODE-1532-length-23322-cov-5.935531_pt1 | contig 23322 bp, 18 predicted proteins | sample MGYA00242071_ERZ509191 | MGnify/ENA primary metagenome ERZ509191 (study PRJEB26280, sample SAMEA2338832) | human gut metagenome | biome: human gut; feature: human-associated habitat; material: faeces...
ACCTCTTCCCATTCCGAACAGAGAAGTTAAGCTCACTAACGCCGATGGTACTGCGGTTTTCCCGTGGGAGAGTAGGTAGCCGCCTCTTCAAGCCGGATCCGAAAGGGTCCGGCTTTCTTTTTGCGTATTGTCGGGCTAAAAACGGGGGACAGCCTGAATGCTGTCCCCTCTTACCCCTTTCTCTCCTCTCCTCCGGTTGCGTCACGAATGGTTTGAATTCTTCGGTGGGGTTCTGCTGTACAAAGATAGCAATTTCCCCCCCCCGGCAAATTTTAGCCTAATTAATTGATAAATAGAACTGTTTGTATCTTTCGGAGGCCGTTTTCGGGTAGTTCGGGCCTTCGGGGGCGACATCGGATCGGGGCGTCCGGCGGAATCGGCGGGGATACAGGGGCCGGGAGCGTCCGGTGAAGCGGGAGACGGGTCCGGAATCGGTTTTGGCTTTCGGTTGCGGAGAGGCCGGGCGGCATTCCCGGGCGGAGGCAAGCAGATCGGTCGCCGGAGCATGGGAGTGAAGACCGGGAATTCATGGGACAAAACGGAGGGTGTCGGCTTCGCGGAGGCATGAGGATCTTTTCCGGTCCTTGGGAACCTCGGGCGGCATTCCCGGACGGAGACGGGGTTGTAGCCAGAGAGGGCAGTATCCGGACGCAGCGGCGAAAGCGGTGCGGCTTGCGGCCGGGGTATGCGGAAGCGCCTGCGGTCGTTTGTGACGGATTCCGGGTGCACGGCCGGATCCGGCAGCGTACCGTACCGGGCAGCTTTGTGCGGAGCTATTTTCCGCTGAGGAGCGTGAGCGACAGCGAGGCGGCGGAGAGCAGCGCTCCGGCAGCCACAACGCCCGGCCAGCCGAAGTGCGCCCATGCGGCGCCCGAGAGGAATGTACCCAGCGTGCCGCCCGCGAAATAGGTGCTCATGAAGATCGTATTGATGCGGTTCGAGGCCGCAGGGCATAGCCCGGACAGCGGAGCCTGGTTGCTCAACTGGATACGTTGCAGCTCCAAGTCGATCAGAACGGTGCCGGAAACCGGACCCGGATAACGGTTATTCGGGATCGGAGCGCTCTCCCAGGATGACGGTCCGGCCCGTAAGGCGGCTGCGCTCGGCTTCGTAACAGATGCGGTGGCTCTCGACGGAGCGGTCGATCGAGGTGCGGAAGCGGTGTTCGCGGCGGCTCAGAGTGTCCACGAAGTCTTCGATCAGATTGAGGTCCGCTCCGGCGTGGAACGGCGTGCCCAGAATGTCCGAGAAGTCGAAAATCCGTTCCTCCCCGCCCCGGAACCGGCGGACGCGGAGCGTGCGTTCGTCTCCGTCGATTTCGCCGCGGGTCAGGCGGATATGCGTTTCGCGCTGGTCGCCCAGCGTGAAAGTGTCCATCGAGAAGGAGATCGTGATCTCGTTGTCCATCTCCATCGAGACGATCTGGTGGTCCACGACGTCGTTGTCGCAGCGGAATACGCAGCGTCCGTAACTTCCCGTGCGGAGTTCGCGCAGAAGTACCTCGTCGAGCGTGGACCCCTCCGGAACGTCGAAATTCGAGATCCAGTCCCGGCGGTTGTAGTAGAGGTCCACGGCCGAATAGGGACACTCCTTCTCCACGGGGCAGTCGATACAGCGTTCCGTACTGCCGGCCGGGGCGTTTTCGCGCCGATACCAGCGGAGCGACCCGAACGAGGAGAGCTTCCGGCAGCGTGCCTCGGTCAGCCACAGCAGGAAGTCGATGTCGTGGCAGCATTTCGAAATGAGCATCGGGTTCGTGACCTCCTCCTTCCGCCACATGCCGCGCACGAATCCGTGCGTCGTGCGGTCGAGCCCCACGGAGGCGATATGGCTGATGGAAATGATCTCCCCGAGTTCGCCCGAATCGACGATCTCCTTGATTTTGATGAAGTAGGGATGGTAACGCAACACGTGGCAAACCCCTACGATCACCCCTTTGCGCCGTGCCGCCTCGGCGATCCGGACGCATTCGGGCAGGGTTTGCGCGATGGGCTTCTCCAGCAGGACGTTGTAGCCCGCTTCGATGGCCTTCATGCAGGGTTCGAAGTGCATGTTTTCGGGTGTGGCGATCAGCACGGCGTCGGCCGGGACGGGGTTCTCGAAAAACCGGTCGTAATTCTCGAAACATTGCGCGGCGCCGAGTCCGAATTTTTCGGCGACGGTGCGGCGGCGGAGCGGGTTGAGTTCCACGACGCCGACGAGTTTCAGCCGCTCGGGATGCCGGACGGCGTATTCCAGATACTTGTTCGTGCGGTTTCCCGCGCCGATGGCTACGATCGTCACGGGACCCGCACCGGATGATGCGGAAGCGGTCATTGTTGTTTGCGCTGGTGTGTTCCGGAAGCGGCAGCGGACGGAAGTTACGGCCGGCCTCCGCTTCCATGCACAAAGATACGATTTTATTTCGAAACCCCGTGCTTCCGAATGCAAAAAGCCCGCTCCGGAGAGCAGGCTTTTTGTCGTCGTGTCGGAAGATCAGAGCTCCTTGACGCGGATGTTGCGGAAACGGATGCCCGGACCGTGGCCCAGCAGGCCGATGTGTCCCTTCTTGTTGAAGAGTCCCGGGTGGTTGCGTCCGTCCACCGTGTAGGGATTCTTCGCCGAACCGTCGGGGGCGACGTTGTGTCCCTTGCAGGCTTTGCGGATGTTGCCGTCGAGAATCACCTCGCCGTTCACCGTCACCGTGATCCGGTCGCCTACGGCGCGGATCTCCTCGACGTTCCAGGTTCCCAACTCGCCGAACTTGACGCGCTTGGCCGGGATGACGCCGTAAACCGATCCGTGCTGCTGGTAGATCTCGATGTTCTTGTAGATCGGATCGTCGTGGTCGAGCACCTGAATCTCCATGCCGTGGAAGGCGGCATCGACGCCCATCGGGGTGCGGATACCGATTCCGTTGTTCACGCCCGGGCGGACGAACGCGAACTCGAAGCGCAGAACGAAGTCGCCGTACTCCTTTTTCGTGTAGAGGTTGCCCGAACCGCCGTACTGCGCCGTCACGTCGATCGTGCCGTCGAGGGGCACGTAGTTGGTCGTATTGCCGGTCCATTTCTCCATCGAGAGTCCGTCGAAGAGCACCTCGAAGCCTTCGGCCGCCTCTTCGGGCGAGAGCTCGAAGCGCGGAACGGCCGCATATTTGGCCAGCAGCCCTTTGATCTCGTCCACGGCATAGCCGGCGTCGGCATCCGACTTGGCCAGCGCGGCATATACTTCCTGCGCCTTTTCGAGTGCGTTTACGACCGTCTCGCCGCCCATGCCGGGGTTCTTCGCCGCGATGGTCTTGACGGCGAATGCCGCCGCTTCGGCCGTTGCGGGCGTACCGAGATAGCGGGCCGCCACCTCGATCGAGGGGAACGAGTAGGTCGCGGCCAGCGCGCGGAGCAGCCGGTTCTGTACGTCGGCCGAGGGGGCGGCCTCGAGCCCTTTGCAGTAAAGCGCGGGACGCTCTTCGGCCGGAGCGTAGGTCGCCACGAAATCCGTATAGCGGGCGAGGGCCTTGTCTTTCCATGCCGGGTTCCGCGCGGCCAGATCGGACAGCACGCCGATCATTTCGGCGTTGTCCACCGTCAGCAGTGCGGCGAAGGCGGCGTCGCGGTCGTCCGCTGCGAGCAGGGCGTCGATCGCTTCGCGGCTGCCGGCCTGGGCGAGCAGCGGGTAGTAGCGCGTCCGCTCCTTCGCGGCGGCCATCCGTGCGGAGACCTTATCGAACTGTACGTCGGCCGGTTGTGCGGCGAGGGCGTTCTTCAGACCGTCCTGTACCTTCCGCATCTCCTCTCCCGAGGTTTGGTCGAGCAGGTCGCAGAGGCGGTCGAAATCCCCGACGGTCGTGACACCCGCCAGGGCGTCGGTTGCGGCGGTCCGCACGGCGGCATCCTCCGATGCGAGCAGGGCGAACACCTTGTCCGCAGCGGGAGCGATCCGGCGGGCGGCCGCCAGTTTGAGCGCGTGAACCTGCGTGGAGGGGGCGCCGTCGAGCGCCGCGAGCACGCCTTCGTTCACATTGCCGTTGAACGCCAGCAGCGCAGCGCTCGCCTCTGCGGCGTGCGGGCCGTCGAGGCAGGCGATCAGGGCTTCCAGGGCCTTCGTACCGCCGATCTTCCCGGCAGCGCGGATCGCCGCCGCGGCCAGTTCGTCGTCGTCGGAGCCGATCATCGCCACGACGGCGTCGGTCTGCGAGGCGGCATGGCGTGCACCGAGCCAGTTCACGATGTCCGTGCGGGCCTGTTCGGTCAGCGAGGGCATCTTCCGGACGACAGCGGCGTAGAGCGCCTCGTCGGCGAAGTCGCCGGCGAAGTCGAGCGCCGCGCCGCGGTACTCCCGGTCGCCGTCCCGGAGGGCGGCGAGCAGGTTCTGCGTGCGCTTTTTGACATCCGTCCGGAGAATGATCTGCAGGGCGGCGGCGCGGACGTTCGTGCGCGCCGTGGCCTTCGCCAGCGAACGGGCTGCGGCGAGGGCGCTCTTCGTGTCGCCTTCGTCGGCGAGGCGGTTCACCAGCCGGATGTAGGCGCTCGTGGCGTCGGTCTTGCCGAAGTCGTAGTCCGAAGCGGCGGCCGCATCGGCCAGCGTCCTGAGCGAGCTCTTGCCGCCGCAGGCGGCCAGGGCGTTGTAAACTGCCTCTTTCGTGGCGTCGTCGGTCTGGTAGTCGGTCAGCCACGAGAGGAGGATCTCCTCGGCTCCCTCGCTCGGACGTTTCGAGGCGGCATAGGCCAGCAGGGCCGAAGGCCGCGGGGCGTTCTGCATCAGCGAGAGAACGGCCTCCTCGCTTCCGGGCGTCGAGACGAGACCTCGCACGGCCGCATCGGCCAGGTAGTCGTCGTCCGCATATTTCACGAATACCGGAATGTCCTCTTCGGTGGAGCAGATCTGGAGCAGCGAGAGCAGGAATGCCTGGTTGGGCTTGTCCGTGCAGGCGGCGATTCCTTCGGCCAGCCCTTTGCGGACCTCGGCGCGGGCCGCGTCGAGCCCTTCGCCGGTCACGTAGTCGGTCACGCCGTTCAGGGCGTACTCCACGACGGCGTTCTGTCCCTTGTCGGCGGGCACGAGCATGCCGGCCATCTCCCGGACGCCCGCGGCGCCGGTCGATGCCAGTTCCCGCATGAGGCCGTTATAGACTTCGGAGGTCTGGGCCGGGAGCTGCGCCAGCGCATCGGCGACGATGGTCGTGGCGGTGCGCTGCCGGGCGTCCTGCGCCCCTGCGGCCAGCGGCAGGAGGCAGGAGGCGAGCAATATGACGAGTATTTTCTTCATGGTGTGCATGTTTTGGACGTTACGGATCAGATTTTCCACGGTGCGCGCATCGGTTGGTCGATCAGCCGGTTGGCCGCGTCATCGCCGACGAAGAGTTGCTTCGCGGGATCGAAACGGAGCGTGCGGTTGAGCCGCAGCGCGCAGAGGGCCATGTTCACCAGCGTCGCGCTGTGGTAGCCCTTGATTTCGTCGAGCGCGAAGCGTTCGCGGTTGCGGATGCACTTGATGAAATCGGTGTTCTGCGGCTCCGGATCGGGCAGCTCGGCGAGCTTGTTCATCACGTCCGGAATCGTGCATTCGAATCCCTTGTAAACTTTGCCTTTCGGACCTTCGATGTAGGGCACTTTGCCCTCGCTCTCGAAGCCTTCGCCCTCGAGGACGATCTGGCAGCCGTCCTCGTAGGTATAGACGATCCTGCGCCAGATGCCGATGGCGTCGGGATGCTGCTGCGGGGCGTCCACCTCGACCTTCACGGGCGAGGTATTGTCCTTGCCCAGCAGGTACTGCACGGGGTCCATGTAGTGCTGTCCCATGTCGCCCAGGCCGCCGCCGTCGTAGTCCCAGTAACCGCGGAAGGTCTGGTGCGTGCGGTGCGCATTGTAGGGCTTGTAGGGTGCCGGACCCAGCCAGAGGTCGTAATCCAGCGCGGCGGGCACGGGCTGCGGCGTGAGGTTCTCCTTGCCCACCCAGAAGAATTTCCAGGTGAAGCCCGTGGCGCCGGAGATGGTGACCTTCAGCGGCCAGCCGAGCATGCCGCTGTCCACGAGCTTCTTGAGCGGCTGGACGGTCGTGCCGAGGCCGTAGAAGGTGTCCTGGAAGCGGAACCAGGTGTTCAGGCGGAAGATGCGGCCGTTCCGTTTGACGGCCTCCATCACGCGCTTGCCCTCGCCGATCGTGCGTGTCATCGGCTTTTCGCACCAGATGTCCTTTCCGGCGCGGGCGGCCTCGACGGCCATGATTCCGTGCCAGTGGGGCGGGGTGGCGATGTGCACGATGTCCACGTTCGGATCGTTGATCAGGTCGCGGTAGAAATGGTAGGTCTGCAACTTCTGGCCGAATTTCTGTTTGCCCAATTCGACGGCGCTCGCCAGGTGGTTCTTGTCCACGTCGCAGAGGGCCACCAGCCGGCACTGCTCGTCGCTGGTGAAGTGGTAGCTGCTGCGGCCGATGCCGCCCGTGCCGATGATGCCCTTGGTGAGCTGGTCGCTCGGGGCGACATGCTTCGGGCCTCCCAGCACCCGGCTCGGGACGATCGTCAGCAACGCCAGACCGCCGGCCGTTTTCAGGAAGTTTCTTCTGTTGATTCCCATGAGTGTCGTTTTTCAGGTTGTCGTTCGGTTTACAGCTCGGTGAGTTTCAGGTTGCGCCATTGCACCTTGATACCGCCGCCGTCGTGGATCTGGAGCGCGATGCGGCCCTGTGCGGCGCCGATCTTCTCGTCGCGGATGTCCACCATCGGCTCGCCGTTGAGCCACGTCTGGACGTGGTCGCCCTCGACGCGCAGGCGCAGCGTGTTCCACTCGCCCTCCTTGAGGATCGACTCCTTCTCCTCGGGAATCTGCACGAGCCAGCCGCGGCCGTAGGATTCGTAGATGCCCGCCGTGTCGAAGTTCTTGGGAGCCACTTCGCACTGCCAGCCGTGAACCTTCACGGGAGGCTCCACGAACGAGCGGAAGAAGACGCCCGAGTTGCCGTTGGCCAGTTGTTTGAACTCCACCGTGAGGTCGAAGTCGTTATAGTAGTCGCGCGTGGCCAGGTAGCCGTACTGCTTGTCCGGACCGCTTTCGCAGACGAGGTTGCCCTCCTTGTCCACATACCACTTCTCCGTGCCGTAAGCCTCCCAGCCGGTGAGGTCCTTGCCGTTGAAGAGCGCGACCTCCTTGCCGGCCTTGCGGGGCAGCTCCTTGATCTTGATGTTGCGGAACGAAGCCGGGTCGCCGTGGTCCTGGAGACAGATCACGCCCTTGCGGGCCAGACCGTATTCGGGAGCGGTCTCCCATTTGCCGCTGTGCTTGCGGGCGAACCAGTCTTCGGTCCACGCCTCGAACTCGAGAATCTTCTTGCCGTTGAGCCAGTGCTCCACGTGGCCGTTGTCGAAGACGATGCGCGACGAATTCCATTCGCCCTGCGGATTGACCTGCATGGCGGCCTTGTCGGGCAGGTGCATGGCGTAATCCACGCCCAGGCGCTGCCACTCCTCGAGCTTCGTCGGGGCGTTCACTTCTTCCCAGCCCTCCTCGTCGATGAGCTGGTATTCGGGACCGGTCACGTAGGGAACCTTGAAATAGGGATCTTCGACCACGTGGTACAGCATGCCGCTGTTTCCGCCGTGCGAGAGTTTCCACTCCCAGTCGAGGATGAAGTTTTCGTACTCTTTCTTCGTCACGATATAGCCCGACAGGTCGCTGCCGCCGCCTTTGGCCTGGATGCAGCCGTCCACGACGGTCCAGGGCTGCGTCAGCGAGTCGCCGTTGAAGTCCTTCCACTGGTCGAGCGTTTTGCCGTCGAAAAGGAGCTGCCAGCCGTCGGCGATTTCCGCCTCGGAGAGCGTGTTGTGTTTCGGAGCGCAGGAGACGAGGCCGGCGGAGAGCATGGCGGCCCCGCACAGCGAGCCGATGAGGGTTTTGGTTGTTGAGAGTCTCATAGTAGTTTTTGATTTGAATTGAAACGTATGATTATTTGAGTGTGTCCGCACGATAACGATTTTGTTTTGCCTGTATATCCTCACAAAAATAAAATATTTTTCTATCGAAACCAAATGAAACATATTAAAAAACGTTTCAGACAGAAAAAAGACGCGGAATTCCGGACCGAAGCCGGAATCCCGCGTGCGTGGGGCCGCGATCGGCGGCGGTTAGTTTTCGCTCATGTACTTCTTGACGTAGTGGTGGTGTTCGCCGAAACGCTCGAAGGCGGCCCGGTCGAGTTCCTCCTGCGCCGCGGGGTGCGCCACCGAGATAATCAGCCGGGCTCGCTCCTGCAGCGTCTTGCCGTAGAGATCGACGGCTCCGTTCTCCGTGACGAACCAGTGGATGTGGTTGCGCGTGGTCACGACGCCCGCGCCGGCCGTGAGCACCGGGGCGATCTTCGAGACGCCCTTGTTCGTGATCGAAGGCATGGCGATGATCGCCTTGCCGCCCTTCGACAGCGACGCGCCATAGACGAAGTCGATTTGGCCGCCCACTCCCGACCAGAACTTCGTGCCGAGCGAGTCGGCGCACACCTGGCCCGTCAGATCGACTTGCAGGGCCGAGTTGATGGCCGTCATGCGGTCGTTCTGCGAGATGATGTAGGGATCGTTCGTGTAGCCCACGTCCATCATCAGCACGCCGGGGTTGTCGTCGATGAAGTCGTAAACCTTCTGCGAACCCATCAGGAAGGTCGAGACCATCTTGCCCGGGTCGGTCTTCTTGGCCTCGCCGTTGATGACGCCCTTCTCGACGAGCGGCAGCACGCCGTCGGCGAACATTTCGGTGTGGATGCCGAGGTTCTTGTGGCCTCCCAGTTGTGCCAGCACGGCATTGGGAATGGCGCCGATGCCCATCTGGAGCGTCGCGCCGTCCTCGATCAGCGCGGCGCAGTGCTTGCCGATGGCCGTCTCGACCTCGTTGGGCTCGGAGAAGTGCGCCTCCATGAGCGGCGTGTCGTCCTCCACGAAGAGGTCGATCTTCGACATGGGGATCATCGCTTGGCCGAACGAACGGGGCACGTGCTTGTTCACCACGGCGATCACGTAGTCGGCGCACTCCACGGCGGCCAGCGTCGCGTCCACCGACGTGCCGAGCGACACGTAGCCGTGCTTGTCGGGCGGGCAGACCTGGATCATCGCCACGTTGCACGGCACGGCGCCGCAGCGGTACAGCCGCTGGGTTTCGCTCAGGAAGATCGGAATGTAGTCGGCGTAGCCGCTCTGCGTCACCTTGCGGACGTTGCTGCCCACGAAGAACGAGTCGAGCTGGAAGACGCCCTCGAATTTCGGATCGGCATAGGGGGCCGGACCCTCCGTGTGGAGGTGATGGACGTGTACGTCCTTCAGTTCGCCGGCCTCTCCGCGCTTGCACATGGCGTTGATCAGGCACTGCGGAGCCGATGCCACGGAGCTCAGGTGCACATGATCGCCCGATTTGATGACCTTGACGGCCTCTTCGGGAGTCGTAAATTTGATCTGCGTATTCATGTTGTGTGTTTGGGATATTGGTTTTGATTCTTGTCTGCTTCCGTTCCTATTCCCTTTTCAGTCGCTTCCCGCCGGTCGGGGCCGCCGTGCGGCGGTCCCGACCCGACCGGCCGTTATTTGCGTTTGACTTCCACCTGTTCGTATCCTTCGACGATGTCGCCCACGCGGATGTCGTTGAACGATTCGATGTTCAGACCGCAGTCCTGACCCGAGGCCACCTCCTTCACGTCGTCCTTGAACCGCTTGAGTGATCCGAGCTTGCCGGTGTAGATCACGATGCCGTCGCGGATGACGCGGATCGGGGTCGAGCGCTGCAGCTTGCCTTCGCGCACGACGCAGCCCGCCACGGTTCCGACCTTCGAGATCTTGAAGATCTCCAGCACCTCGACCGAAGCCACGATCTCCTCCTTCATCACCGGTTCGAGCATGCCCTCGATGGCGTCCTTGATGTCGTTGATGGCGTCGTAGATGATCGAGTAGAGGCGGATTTCGATCTCCTCCTTCTCGGCCACCTTGCGCGCAGCGGCCGACGGACGCACCTGGAAGCCGACGATGATGGCGTTCGAGGCGGCGGCCAGCAGCACGTCGGACTCCGAAATCTGGCCCACGGCGGCGTGGATGACATTGACCTGCACGGTCTCCTTCGAGAGCTTGATGAGCGAGCCCGACATGGCCTCGATCGAGCCGTCCACATCGCCCTTGACGATGATGTTGAGCTCCTTGAACGATCCGATGGCGATACGGCGGCCGATTTCGTCGAGCGTCACGTGCTTCTGGGTCATGATGCCCTGCATGCGCTGCAACTGCTCGCGCTTGTTGGCGATCTCGCGCGCCGAGCGGTCGTCCTCCATCACGTTGAACGTGTCGCCGGCCTGCGGGGCGCCGTTGAGACCCAGCACCTGCACGGGCGTCGAGGGACCCGCTTCGGCCACCTTCTTGCCGTTCTCGTTGAACATGGCCTTCACGCGGCCGGTGAAGGTCCCCGAGAGGATCACGTCGCCGACATGCAGCGTGCCGGCCTGCACCAGCACCGTCGAGACGTAGCCGCGTCCCTTGTCGAGCGTCGATTCGATCACCGTGCCGACGGCCTTTTTGTTCGGGTTGGCCTTCAGGTCGAGCATCTCGGCCTCGAGCAGCACCTTTTCGAGCAGCTTGTCGAGGTTCAGCCCCTTCTTGGCCGAAATCTCCTGGTCCTGGTATTTGCCGCCCCACGACTCCACGAGGTAGTTCATCTGCGAGAGCTGCTCCTTGATGTGGTCGGGATTGGCGTTGGGCTTGTCGATCTTGTTGATGGCGAAGACCATCGGCACGCCGGCGGCCTGCGCGTGGTTGATCGCCTCGATCGTCTGCGGCATCACGTTGTCGTCGGCCGCCACGATGATGATGGCCACGTCGGTGATCTTCGCGCCGCGGGCGCGCATGGCCGTGAAGGCCTCGTGGCCCGGGGTGTCGAGGAAGGTGATCTTCTGGCCGTTCAGCTCGACGCTGTATGCGCCGATATGCTGCGTGATGCCGCCCGCCTCGCCTTCGATGACGTTCGTCTTGCGGATGTTGTCCAGCAGCGAGGTCTTGCCGTGGTCCACGTGTCCCATGACCGTCACGATCGGCGGACGCGGCACGAGGTCCTCCTCCTTGTCCTCGTGGTCGTCGGCGATGGCCTCCTGAATCTCCACGGAAACGAATTCGACCTTGTAGCCGAACTCCTCGGCCACGACCACGAGCGCCTCGGCGTCGAGACGCTGGTTGATCGACACCATCAGTCCGAGGTTCATGCAGGCCGTGATGACTTCGGTGGGCGGGACGTTCATCATCGTGGCCAGCTCGCTCACGGTGACGAACTCGGTGACCTTGAGCGTCGAACGCTCCTGTTCCGAACGTTCGAACTCTTCGCTCATGCGTTCGGCCACGGCTTCGCGCTTCTCCTTGCGGTATTTCGCCGCCTTGGTCTTGGCGCCCTTGGCCGTCAGACGGGCCAGGGTGTCCTTCACCTGCTTCGAAACCTCTTCGTCGCTCACTTCGGGGCGGACGACCGGTTTGGGCGTGTTCTTGTTCTTGTTGCGGCGTCCTTCGCCCGGACGGGGCTGGTTCTGCTGTCCGCCGCGGTTGCGGTCCTGCCCGCCGCCGGGACGGCTGCCGCCGTTGCCGCCCTGGCCGCCCTGACCCTGCTTGCCGCCGCCCTGCGAGCCTCCTTTCTGGGCCTTCGAAACGTCCACCTTCTCCTTCTGGAGGCGTTTGCGCTTGTGTTTGCCGCCGGGGACGAAGCCCGACACGTCCATCGTGCCGAGCACCTGCGGACCCGTGAGGGTCACCGTTGCCGGGCGGAAGATGTTGTCTTTCGGCGCCTCCTCCTTCGGCGCTTCGGCCTTGGGCGCTTCGGCTGCCGGAGCGGAGGCCGAAGCCGTCTTCTCCGGGGCTTCGGGCTGTGCCGGCGCGGCGGCCGGGGTTGCCGGGGCCGCAGCTTTCGGCTCCTCCCGTGCGGGAGCGGATGCTGCCTGTGCCGGAGCCGCGGGCGCTGCCGGGGCGCTCTTCTCGGGTTGTGCCGGCGCGGGGGCCTCCGCCTTCGGGGCGGGAGCCTCCGTCTTCGCGGGCGCGGGCTGGGGCGCCGGGGCCGGAGCGGGCTTGGGTTTGGGCGAGAGGTCGATCTTGCCGAGAATCTTCATCTGCGGGATCTCGTCCTTCACGCTGATCACGTTGCTTTTGATGACGACCTCCTTTTCCTCCTCGCGCTCCTGCTTCTTAGCCTCCTCGAGTGTGATGGTCGTCTGCTTCAGGGAGATGCGTTCGCGGATCGAGTTGCGTGCGCTCGCGGCGGCGCGGTTCGACCCGAACTCCTTCTCCAGAACGGCATAAGTCTCCGCATCGACCAGCGTATTGGGCGATCCGTCGCTCTTGATGCCCTTCTTGTGCAGGAAGTCCGTGATGGTGTTGATACCCACGTTGAACTCCTTGGCAACCTGAATGAGCCTTAATTTTCTTTCATTACCCATATCGTATTGTTCTCCTTTCTTTCGGTTTTGGTTATTCGAACTCGGCCTTCAGAATCTCGACGACCTTCTGCGCCTGCTCCAGTTCGAGGTCGGCGCGGGCGGCGATCTCCTCGACGGGCAGTTCCAGCACGCTCTTGGCCGTGTCGCAGCCGGCGCTCTTCAGCGCGTCGATGATCCAGCCGTCGATCTCGTCGGCGAACTCCGTGAGGGCCACGTCCTCCTCCTCGATCTCGCGATAGACGTCGATGTCGTAGCCCGTGAGCATCTTCGAGAGGCGGATGTTCAGGCCGCCCTTGCCGATGGCCAGCGACACCTGGTCGGGCTTGAGGTAAACCGAGGCGGTCTTCTTCTCCTCGTCTATGGTGATCGACGAGATCTTCGCGGGATTGAGCGCCCGCTGGATCATCAGTTGCGTGTTGGCCGTGTAGTTCACCACGTCGATGTTCTCGTTGCGCAGCTCCTTGACGATCGAGTAGATGCGCGAGCCCTTCATGCCGACGCAGGCGCCCACCGGGTCGATGCGTTCGTCGTAGGACTCCACGGCCACCTTGGCGCGTTCGCCGGGGATGCGGACGATCTTCTTGATGGTGATCAGGCCGTCGAAGATCTCGGGAACCTCCTGTTCGAACAACCGCTCGAGGAACTGGTTGGCCGTGCGCGAGAGAATGATGCGCGGCTGGTTGTTGTTCATCTCGACCGACTTGACGATGGCCTTGATCGTGTCGCCCTTGCGGTAGAAGTCGTTGGGAATCTGCTCGGCCTTGGGAAGGATCAGCTCGTTCTCCTCGTCGTCGAGGATGAGCACCTCCCTCTTCCAGACCTGATAGACTTCGCCCGTCACGATCTCGCCGACCTTCTCCGAGTACTTCTCGTAGAGGCTGGCCTTCTCCAGATCGAGGATGCGCGAGGCGAGGTTCTGCCGCAGCGACAGCACCGTGCGGCGGCCGAACGACGAGAGCTTGATCTCGTCGGCGTATTCGTCGCCGATCTCGTAGGTCGGGTCGATGGCCTTCACCTCCGACACGGCGATCTGCATGTTGGGATTCTCCACGGCGCCGTCCTCCACGACGGTCCGGTTGCGCCAGATTTCGAGGTCGCCCTTCTCGGGGTTGATGATGACGTCGAAATTCTCGTCCGTTTCGTACTGTTTCTGAAGCGCGTGGCGGAAGACGTCCTCCAATACGCCGATCATCGTCGGTTTGTCGATGTTCTTCAGCTCTTTGAACTCGGCAAAGTTGCTGATCAAATTCAGGTTGTCCATTGTGTGCTAATTATCTGTCTTTGTATATTTCGTTCCTTTGCATGCCGTCCTGCGCCGCAGGCGGCCGGGCGCTATTTGAAATCCAGCCACTCCTTCGTGTACTTGATCTGCGCGAAGGGATACGAGCGCGTGACCTTCACCGGCTGCTTGCGCTTCCTGCCCTCCACGGCCTGCTTCTCCTCGTAGGAGAGGGTGACGCCCTCGTCGGTCGCCTCGTCGAGGTGGGCCAGGATCTTCACGCCGTTCGTGAGCAGCACCTCCACCGGGCGTCCGACGAGTTTGCGGTACTGCCGCAGCGTGCGCAGCTCGGAGCCGATGCCCGCCGAGGCGACCGTCAGCGAGAAGTCCTCCGCATCGCGGTCGAGGTCGGCCTCCACGGCGCGGCTCAGCGCCACGCAGGCGTCGATGCCGACCGACGTGTCGCTGTCGATCGTCAGTTCGATTTCGTTGCCCGGCGTCGAGGTGCACTCCACGACGAACATGTCGGTCCCTTCGAGATGGCGTTCCGCCGCTTCGGTTATCTTTTTCGTGTCGATCATATCGCTGTTTTTCGGTCGTGTGCAACTATGAAAGAAGGGGACTTTCCGTCCCCTTTCCGCTTCGCTTCGTCTTTCGACAACGCAAATATAGTGAAAAAATCCGATATACAAATATTTATAGGAAAAATTTTGACGCACGGCGCGCCTCTCCGCGACGAAACGGGGGACCTCCCCGGAAGGCAGGTCCCCCGCATGCCGCCCCGCGGAACGGAGGCTCACTCCTCGCGGCTCCGCGTCTCGTAGGGTTTGATGACGCCGCGTTTCGAGGTGCGGATGAACCGCACGAGCGAGTCGCGCTCGTCGCTCTGCGGCACGATGCGCTCGACCTCGTCGCAGGCGGCCATGTAGTTCAGTCCGCTCTGGAAGAGGATGCGGCAGGCGTCGTGGATCTCGGCGATGCGCTCCTGCGTGAAGCCGCGGCGCGAAAGTCCGATCTTGTTGATGCCGGCGAAACGGAGCGTGTCGTTGCGCACGATGACGAACGGCGGCAGGTCCTGCCCGAGCAGCGCGCCGCCCTGGATCATCGAGTGTTCGCCGATGTGGGTCCACTGGTGGATGGCCGCGTGGCCGCCGATGACCACCCAGTCGCCGACGTGCACCTCGCCCGCGAGCGAGACGCGGTTGGCGATGACGCAGTGGCTGCCCACCACGCAGTCGTGGCCGATATGGGTGTAGGCCATCAGCAGGTTGTGCGATCCTATGCGCGTCGTGCCCGTGGAGGCCGTGCCGCGGCTGATGGTGACGTATTCGCGGATGTCGTTGTGGTCGCCGATCTCGCACACGGTCTTCTCGCCGGCGAACTTCAGGTCCTGCGGCAGACACGACACCGAGGCGGCCGTGTGGACCTTGCAGCAGCGGCCGAGGCGCGCTCCGTCGTGGATCACGGCGCCGGGACCGATCCAGCAGCCGTCGCCGATCACGACGTCGGCTGCGATGCAGGCGAACGGTTCCACCGTCACGTCGGCCCCGAGCCTGGCTTCGGGGTGGACGTAGGCAAGTTTGCTTATCATCGCCGCGCTACTTTTTGTTCTTGACGACCTGCGCCATCATGATCGCCTCGCAGGCGAGCGACTCGCCGACGAAGGCTTTGCCCTCGACCACGGCCACGCCGCGGCGGATGGGCTCCAGCAGGTGAATTTCGAATTGCAGCGTGTCGCCCGGGACGACCTTGCGCTTGAACTTCACGCCGTCGATCTTCATGAAGTAGGTCGAGTAGTTCTCCGGGTCGGGAACGCCGCCCAGGACCAGGATGCCGCTGCACTGCGCCATGGCCTCGACGATGAGCACGCCCGGCATGACCGGCTCCTCGGGGAAGTGGCCCACGAAGAACGGCTCGTTCATCGTCACGTTCTTGATGCCCGCCACGTCCGTGTCGTCGCGGTGGAAGATGCGGTCCACGAGCAGGAACGGCGGGCGGTGGGGCAGCATGTGGCGGATGGCGTTGATGTCGTAGAGCGCCGGCTTGCGGCAGTCGTAGGTGAAGCGGGGTTTCTCGCCGGCCTTGCGGATGGCGTGCTTGAGCTGTTTCATGAACTCCGTGTTGGCGAAGTGGCCCGGGCGGGTGGCCCATACGCGGCCCTTGATGCGCACGCCCAGCAGCGCGAAGTCGCCCAGCAGGTCGAGGAGCTTGTGGCGCGCCAGCTCGTTGTTGCAGCGCAGCTCGAGGTTGTTCAGATAGCCCGCCTTGATCTCGATGTCGGGCTTGTTGAAGAGCTTCTTGAGGTGTTCGAGCTGCTCGTCCGGCACGGGATTCTCGACCACGACGATCGCGTTGTCCAGATCGCCTCCCTTGATGAGGTTCATCTTCATCAGCGGTTCGAGTTCGTGCAGGAAGACGAACGTGCGGCAGGGCGAGATCTTTCCCGCGTAGTCGTCGCCCGGCTCGAAGGTGGCGTACTGGTTGCCGATGACCTTCGAGTTGTAGTCCACGTGCACCGACACCGAAAATTCGTCGTCGGGGTAGAGAATGATCGCCGTGCCCTTCTCGGGGATCGTGTAAACCATCTTCTCGGTGACGTGGTAGAACTGCCGCTCGGCCTCCTGGTCCACCAGTCCGGTCCGGGTGACGGCCTCGGCGTATTCGCGGGCCGAGCCGTCGAGGATGGGCGTCTCGGGGGCGTCTATGTCGATCAGGGCGTTGTCCACGCCGAGCGTCCAGAGCGCCGACATGATATGTTCGATGGTGCTGACGCGGTGGCCTCCTGCCTCGATCGTCGTGCCGCGCGAGGTGTCCACCACGTAGTCGCACAGGGCGGGGATGAGCGGCTGCCCCTCGATGTCGGTGCGGCGGAATACGATGCCCGTGCCGGCTTCGGCCGGATTGACCGTCATCGTCACTTTGACGCCCGTGTGCAGGCCCTTGCCCGAGAACGAGATCGGAGCCTTGAGCGTTTGTTGTTTGGTTGTCATAAGCGGATTCATGGTAATTTGCACGCAAAGATAATGCAACTCGGGCGCAAAACCAAATTTCGGCTCCGGCGCTCCGGGGTGCGGTTAATTTTTCGTAAAGGTAATAAAAATACGGTAAAAAACACTACTTTTGCGCTGAAATCCCGAAACGACATGTCTTCGAAAGAGCACGAGCATACGGAGGACTCCGGAAGGAGCCGGGAAGCCGGGGACGGAGCGGAACGGACGCGGCCGGATGCGGCGGCGGACGGCGTGCCGGGCGGGGCCCGGACGTCGGGGCGTTCCCGTGCCGGCCGGAGCGTTCCGGCCGGGAGAGGCGCGGCCTCCGGAGAGAACGCCGGCGCGGCGGAAGGCCGTCCGCGCAGGGCACGCCTCCGCCTGCCGTTCGACAACCGCCGGGAGGATGCCGGAGAGTGGGCGTACGACCACCGTATCGGGTTGTGCATCACGCTGATCGCCTATCTGGTGCTGATGATCGCCTTCGTCTCGTCGAAGATCGTGGTGGGGCGCCGGCCCCACCAGCAGGGCATGTTCATCGACTTGCAGTCGCTCGCCGAACTGGAGCAGGAGCGCGACCGCCTCGCGGAGGAGGTGCGCCGCCGGCAGCAGGAGGGCGAGGAGATCGACTGGCGGAGTATCCGCAACGAGGTGTCGAACGAGAATGCGCTGAACGAGCAACTCCGGGACGACCGCGGCACGAACGCCGCGGCGCTGAACGATGCCGCCGCCGAGGCCGAGGCGCGCATGCGCGCCAACCGCGAAGCCTACGAACAGGGCCTGGCCGAGGAGCGGGCGATCCGTGAGGGCCGCCGGGGCCGGGAGGAGGGACGGCACGAGGACCGGAAGGTGAAGGGGCGCGTCACGGTCTCCTTCTCGCTGAAGAATCCCGTGCGGCAGTCGGTCGATCTGAGCGTGCCGGCCTACCGGTGCGAGGGGGGCGGCGAAGTGGTGGTGGCGATCGTGGTGAATCGCGCCGGCGAGGTGGTTTCGGCGCGCGTCGCGGAGGGCGGCGACGACTGCATGCGCGAAGCCGCCCTGCATGCCGCGCGCGTCTCGTCCTTCAATATCGACTCTTCGGCCCCGGCGCGTCAGCAGGGGACCATCACCTACACCTTCATTCCGCAGTGAGCCGTTCCGGCGGTGCGGCTCCTTCGGACCCGTTGTCCGGACCGTATGTTTTTCGGGCCGTACGGTCCTCCTTTTTCATGGGAGGGGCGGAATATTCCGATTTTTTTCATAGCTTTGCGTTCGAGCGGGTCGTTCGGACATGCGGGACTGTTGTCCGAGCTTCCTGAGTTCGCCGGCTTCCTGTCTCGGCGTGGCTGCCCGGTTGCGGCCGCGCACGGTTTCCGATCGCGTTGCGTGCATCTGCCGCGGCATTCGGAGCCCGGATTCCGGCGTTTCGTCCCGGCCCCCGGTCTGCTTCGCCGGTCCGCGGCGTGCGGGCCGTTGCGGCTGCCGTCTGCGCCGGTTTCTCATTTGGCGGACGTTCCGGTCTTCCGGAGCGCATTCCTGCGTTGTCCGGTGGCCCCGGATGCGTGCCGGTCCTTCGGATTCCGCCGCCGCATGTGCGGCGATGCCGGGTCCGGGCGGTGCGCGCGGAGACGGTTTCCGGGGCGGAGGCGTGTTTGCGGCACGATTTTTCGGATGCCGGGAATTGCCGGCCTTCCATGCCTGACGGGATGCGGCGGGGCCCGGTTCGTAGAGATTCAGGTTAAATTGTTGAGACGATGATAAATTTAAGCGGAGAGAATATCGTGTTGGTGGGGGCGCTGCTGCTTTTCGTGGCGGTGCTGGCCGGTAAGGTGGCCTATCGTTTCGGGGCGCCGGCGTTGCTGCTCTTCCTCGGGGTGGGCATGTTGTTCGGACTGGATTTCATCTCCTACCGTTCGGTCGATATCACCCAGTTCATCGGCATGATGTCGCTGTGCGTCATTCTGTTCACAGGCGGTATGGACACCTCCTTCCGGGAGATCCGGCCGATCATCGGGCCGGGTGTCGTGCTGGCCACGGCGGGCGTGGTGATGACGGCCCTCGTCCTGGCGGGCTTCGTATGGCTCATCGCGCCGTGGCTGGGGCTGGAGATGCCTTTCGCGCTGGCGCTGCTGCTGGCCTCCACGATGTCCTCGACCGATTCGGCCTCGGTCTTTTCGATCCTGCGAAGCAAGAAGCAGGGGCTGAAGGAGCACCTGCGGCCGCTGCTCGAGCTGGAGAGCGGTTCGAACGATCCGATGGCCTACATGCTCACGATCCTGCTCATCGGCGTGCTGTCGAACACGTCGGAGCACGTCGGGCTGGGCATGTCGGTCGTGGCGTTCGTCGTGCAGATGGTCGTCGGAGCCCTCTCCGGCTACCTCGTCGGACGGCTGGCCGTGTGGACGATCAACCGCATCGGACTGGCGAACCACTCGCTCTACGTCGTGCTGCTGCTGGCCTTCGTCTTCTTCTCGTTCGCCTTCACGGACCTGGTGGGCGGCAACGGCTACCTGGCCGTCTATCTCTCGGGATTGGTCATCGGCAATCACAAACTGGTGCAGAAACGGCCCCTGACGGTCTTTTTCGACGGTTTCACGTGGCTCATGCAGATCGTGATGTTCCTCACGCTGGGACTGTTCGTCAATAGCGACGAACTGCTGCAACCCGAGGTGCTGATCCTCGGCTGCTCCGTGGGCTTCTTCCTCATCCTCGTCGCGCGGCCGTTGTCGGTCTTCGCCTGCCTGCTGCCGTTCCGGAAGTTCACGGCCCGGGCGCGGCTCTACATTTCGTGGGTGGGGCTCCGCGGCGCCGTGCCGATCCTCTTCGCCATCTATCCGATGATGGACGACGTCGAGTACGCCGACCTGCTGTTCAACGTGGTCTTCCTCTCGACGATCATCTCGCTGCTGGTGCAGGGCACGACCGTCAGCGGCATGGCCAACCTGCTGGGACTGGCCTACGAGGAGCGCGAATCGGCCTTCGACGTCAATATGCACGAGGACATGAAGTCGGTGCTGACCGAGGTCGAGGTCAACGAGAGCATGCTCGAGAGCGGGCATACGCTCAAGGACATCGTGCTGCCCGAGAATACGCTGGTCATGATGATCTGCCGCGACGGGGAGTATTTCGTGCCGCAGGGCAAGACCGAGCTGCGGCTGGGCGACAAGCTGCTGGTCATCTCGGACCGCGGCGAGGAGCTGGAATCGACTTACCGCGAAATGGGCATCGACGAGGTGATGAAACTCGGGTAGCGCCCCGTGTCCGGCGCATTCGAAGCGTCCGGCGCGTTCAGAGCGGGCCGAGCCGCCCGAGCGTCGGCAGCGCCTCGTCGTATTCGCGGACGATCTGCCAGACGACCTCCCCGGCCGGGGCCAGGTCGCGGAGCAGCGAGGCTGCCTGTCCGATCTCCAGTTCGCCTTCCGAGAGGTCGCCCTCGAAGATTCCCCGCTTCGGACGGCCGCGCCCGAGCAGCGCCGAAAGCTCTTCGGCCGTCGCGCCGCGGCTCTCGGCCTCCTCCACGGCCCGGCAGAAGTCGTTGCGCACCAGGCGTGTCGGGGCGAGCTTCTTCAGCGCCAGTGTCGTGCCGCCCTCTTCGAGCGAGAGGCACAGCCTCTTGAACTCCTCGCTGGCCGAGCTTTCCCGGGTCAGCGCGAACCGCGTGCCCAGCTGCACGCCTTCGGCCCCGAGGGCGAAAGCCGCCAGCATTCCCCGTCCCGTGGCGATGCCTCCCGCCGCCAGCAGCGGAATCCGCACCGCCCGGCGCACGTGGGGCGTGAGGACCATCGTCGGGGTCTCCTCGCGGCCGTTGTGTCCGCCGGCCTCGAACCCTTCGGCCACGACGGCGTCCACGCCCGCCTCCTCGCTCTTGCGGGCGAATTTCGAGCTCGACACGACGTGCGCCACCTTGCAGCCGGCTTCGTGCAGTTGTGCCGTCCGGCTCTTCGGGTCGCCCGCCGAGGTGAAGACGACCGGCACGCGCTCCTCGATGACCGTTTCGATGATCTGGTCGGCATACCGGTACATGAGCGGGACGTTCACGCCGAAGGGTTTCCGTGTGGCTTCGCGGCAGCGGCGGATATGTTCGCGCAGCAGGTCGGGCGTCATCGAGCCGGAGCCGATCAGCCCCAGGCCGCCCGCTTCGCTCACGGCGGCGGCCAGCCGCCAGCCGCTGCACCAGATCATGCCGCCCGCGACGATGGGGTAGCGTATTCCGAACAGCGAAGTGATTCTGTTTTCCATGGTTTCAGGTATTTGTCGTCCTGCAAAAATAGGCAAATTATCGGGAGTGCAAACGGCCTGCCACGGGAAATAACGGCCGTATTCCTTGCCCGGGGCTGAAAATTTTGCCACCTTTGTCCCGTATTTTACGAATAACCGTTCACAGCCATGTTATATACGGAAGATACCCGGATCGCGGCGCTGGCCGTGCATATCGTCGGGAACAAGGCCAAGGACGAGCCCCTGCTCGTCGCCCCTGCATTGTCCGGTCAGGTCGGCGACACCGGCCTGATGCAGACCCTGACCGCCTATTTCGCCGGAGGTTTCAAATCCGAGGAGTACTACAACCTCCACCACGAAACCGACCTGGCCTGCAACGAAGTCTACAATTTCGTCTGTAAGGTGTTCGACGACCGGGAGACGTTCTACGACAACTCCGTGGGCCTTGCCCGGCACCTTTACGAGACGGGCACACACCCGCAGATCAAGGGCGGCGAATTTTACGTCGTCTATTTCACCGGCTGCCGTTTCGGGGGCGAGGCGGTCGATGCCGTCGGGCTTTTCAAGTCCGAGACCCGCGATACGTTCCTCGAGGTCGGGGAGCAGGACGGGCAGCTGCATATCTCCTCCTGCCAGGGAATCAACGTCGACAAACTGGACAAAGGGTGCCTCGTGTTCAATACCGAGCGCGAAGAAGGCTTCGCCGTCTGCGTCGTGGACAACACCAACCGGGCGGAAGCGCGTTACTGGATCGACGATTTCCTGCATGTCCGCCCGCGGCAGGACAACTACCACAACACGCACAACGTCCTGGCCATGTGCAAGAAATACGTGACCGGGCATCTTCCCTCGGAGTTCGACGTGTCGAAGGCCGACCAGGCCGAGATGCTCAACGAGACGATGAAATACTTCCGGGAGCAGGACAATTTTTCGCTCGACGACTTTTCCGAAAAGGTGATCCGCCAGCCCGAGGTCATGGAGAGCTTCTCTCGCTACAAACAGGAGTACGAGCAGGAGCGCGACATCCGCATCGAGGATGAGTTCGCCATTTCCGATTCCGCCGTCAGGAAACAGGCGCGCGCCTATAAGAGCGTCATCAAGCTCGACCGCAATTTCCATATCTATGTCCACGGCAACCGCAACCTGCTGGAGCAGGGCGAGGACGAAAAGGGCAAGTTCTACAAGGTCTATTACCAGGAGGAGGAATAACCTCCTTTTCCGGGCGGAATTGCCGTGCCGGCAAGGCGGACTGCAAGGTGCAGCCCGCTTTTTTTTGTGTATTGTGCCGAATAACCGGATTTTGAATCCCCTTCACAGGGAGCAAATAGTCGCTTATTGTGTATATTTGTATATGAAGTGGGGATTCCGAAAGGTACGGCAGGTTGCTGCGTTATCTCGCACGGCCTGTTTTTATGGTTCATTATAACCGGGTGAAGGCCGGGTCATCGTTTGCAGGATATTCCGGGACGATGCGATTATAGTGCATTCGGGCTGAAATCGGCGGATTATCCGTCTCAGGACTTCAGTGGAAGCGGTATCATCCTGCCAACTACTTATTTGTAGTTATAAATCAGGGTATAAATGCGGTAATTTGCACTATGAAAAGGCAGCGACGAAATGACTTTTTTGTCGGGCAGGTTGCTGACAGGCTGGCGAAAGCCAGACGAAGGCATAACCTGACTCAGGAAGTCGTGCGTTTCGATACCGGACTGAATGTCGGCCGGATCGAAGCCGGATATACCGATATCACGCTGTCGACCTTGGCTGACCTTTGTGATTATTATGATATTTCACCTGGGGAGTTGTTTCAGGACATAGTGACGCACTCATCCTGAAGAGGGAACCGGCCATGCGGCCGGTTCCCTCATTTTATGTCCTCATGTCCCGAGGGGTTTCTCGAATGCCAGCCGTTCGCCGCTCCGGTAGCGTACCTTCCCGCAATAGACGAACCCCAGCCGTCCGAGCATGCGCAGCATGTAACGGTTGTCGAAATTGGTGTCGACGCGCATACTGCCCGTGCCGCGCCCGCACGCCATCGCTTCGACGCGCCGCATAAACTCCGTCGCCACCCCGCGGCCTTTCTCACCGTCGGCCACCGCCATGCGGTGCAGTACGACATACTCTCCGTCGGTGAGCCATGCCCCTTCGATGGCGTCGTAAGCGGGTTCCCCGTCGAAAACCACGGCACCGTAGGCGATGACGTTGCCCTGTGCCGCGGCCGCTTTTGCAGGCTCTGTTTCTCCTCGTCCTCCCGCTTCTCCCGCTTTTTCCGCCTCTTCCGCCTCTTCCGCCGCCGCTGCCGTTTCGTCAGCGCCGGATACTCCTGTTTTGCCGGCCGCCTCCGTGCCCGTTGTTTTCCCCGCGGCAGCCGTTACAGCCCGGAACCCCGCAGCCCCCGTGCCGTCGGTTCCCCGTGCATCCGTGCTCTTTTCCGCCTCCGGTTTCTCGAAGACCCATCCGTAGCCGCAAGCGATGTCGTGTCCGATATCGGCCGCTGCCGGATAGCCG